>Ga0209002_10000078_pt1 | contig 56850 bp, 47 predicted proteins | sample Rifsed16ft2_FD_184010 | JGI IMG/M metagenome (GOLD analysis project Ga0209002, IMG submission 184010) | Soil microbial communities from Rifle, Colorado, USA - sediment 16ft 2 (version 2) | ecosystem: Environmental > Terrestrial > Deep subsurface > Rock core/Sediment | place: Rifle, Colorado...
TACTCCACTTAAAACTACTGCCGTCATACTCCAAAAGCTTACCGATACAATACCGCCAAATTTAAATGCTGTATGGTAGAGAATAAGAATTGGACCGACAGAACACAAGAAAATGTGAAACTCAAGCCAATGTTTCAAATAACCAAATCCTAATAACCTCGGTTTTCTTTTCCTGATCATATAGGATGCAACGCCAAGAATCATCATTAATGATCCAACTATACCGAGACCATGGCCTATAAACCCATTTGGTTTTAACGAATTATGGTTTAGATGAAAAAATCTGTTTTCTATTGAAGTACTGTAATAGGAAAAACCATCCACTACCAGAAGAACAGTAACTGTAAGTCCAACAATTATAAACGACCAAATATAAATTTTATGTTGTGTATTATTCATGAAGTAGTTCGGTCTTGATAAACTGATGCTGTATCATTTTTAAAAATAAGAAAAATATTTTGATTATTTAGTAATCGAAGAAATTAATGATTATAAAGTTTTGGTTTTTTTAAATTTATTAAGGTAACCTTTCATTGTGAAAGGTAAAACTTCACTCATAGTTTCAGTTATATTAAAACTAAATTTTTCGTTTATAATAATGAATTAATTAAGTAGAGATGAATAAATGATTTCCATTAAGGAATTCGATTATCCTTCTTTTGATTAAGTTTGTATCGTATTTTTATAATAATTATTCATTCAAAAACGATTATCAATACCGTGAAAAGCATACTTCATTATTTACTTTTATTTTCTATTGTTTTGACATACCAAGTTTCCGCTCAGCAAAGACAGTTTCGGAGTGCGGGCGGAATTATCTTAGGAAGAGTATTCGATTATGCGTCAAAAGCACCCATTGAATATGCGAATGCAGTTTTATTCACGCCCAAAGATAGTTCTATGGTTACAGGAACTGTTTCCGATTCTTCCGGAAGATTTACCATAAATAAAATTTCTCCCGGCAAGTATTATTTAGATTTAAGATTCATTGGTTTTAATAATCAGCGATTTGAATTCCTCATCAGTCCTGAAAAATTAACCCACGATCTGGGAAACATTTTTCTTCGACCTTCTGTATTTAAGCTTGAGGATGTTGTTGTTCAAGGTGACCGTTCACCAGTTACTTACCAAATAGATAAGAAAGTTATTGATGTAAATAAAATGCAGACGGTTATCTCCGGAAATGCAGCAGATGTTTTACAAAACGTTCCTTCCATCACTACAGATATTGAAGGTAATGTAAGCTTAAGAGGAAACTCAAACTTTACCGTGCTGATAGATGGCAGGCCATCGGTTATTGGCGCGCAGGATGCGCTTCAGCAAATACCAGCAAGCTCAATAGATAAAATTGAGATTATCACAAACCCGTCAGCTAAATATGATCCTGAAGGTGCAGCGGGAATAATAAATATCTTAATAAAGAAAAATCAAAATTTAGGATTAAGCGGAATTGTTAATGCCAATGCCGGCTTAAGGAATAAATACGGCGGTGATTTTCTTTTCGAATACAAGACAACAGATTATAATCTGAATTTTGGGTTGGATTATAATCGAAGATTTTTTCCGGGAACAAGCAACGCTGAAAAACGTTTTATTACGAATAACTCGACATCCTATCTAAATTCCGATGGTAATATGGAATGGGGAAGAATTTCTTTCGGCATTCGCGGAGGTATTGAATTCATTTTGGGTGAGTACGATTTTCTAAACATTGGAGGACGATTCGGAAAAAGAGAAGGACCCAGAAATTCATTTCTTGATTATACTCAATGGTCTCAAACTAATCCGCTGCCCTTACTGTATGAAAGTAACAATTTAGCCGAAAGATCAGGTAATCATAACTCATTAAACTTTACTTATCTGCATAAATTTAATGCGACGGGGCATGAAATTAAAAGCGAGATAGATTTAGGTTACGATGATGGAGACGAATCAAATATTACCGAACAGTTTACAGATGGATTACAAACAAGCGGGAAGAAAACAACAGAAGCAGGTCCTTCAAAAGAATTTGAAGGCAAACTGGAATACACTCTTCCCTTGAGTGAAACAAGTAAGTTGGAAGCAGGATATCAGGGTCAAGCTGAAATTACTAATGACAGAAATGAATTATTTGAATACAATCCTCAGACACGAGTCTATGATTTTCAATCACTCTACAGCAATTCAATTGATTACAAAAATAGTGACCATGCATTTTATTCAATTTACTCCGATAATTTATTTGGTATAGGATTGCAAGGAGGTCTAAGAACCGAATATACTTTCCGTACTGTTACTTTCAATAATCAAGAATTCAGTATAAACCGCTGGGACTTGTTCCCTTCACTTCACTCTTCATATAAATTGAGCGAGGGAACACAAGTGATGGCAAGCTATACAAGAAGAATACACAGACCTCACGGCTGGTCATTGGAACCATTTCTTACCTGGATGGATGCTAACAATGTAAGACAAGGAAATCCTTCGCTTGAACCGGAATTTATAGACTCCTATGATGCCGGGATCCAAACATTTATAAAAAACATTTCTATTTCTGCTGATCTTTATTATCGAGCTACACATAACAAAGTAGAACAAATCCGTTCCGTATATCAAGGAATAGATACCCTAAAAAATATTACTCTAAATTCCGTTGAAAATGTCGGAGCAGATTACTCTCTCGGCAGTGAGTTTATGATGATATTTGATCCGTTTGAATTTTGGAATGTTAATCTTATGGCTAATCTTTATAACTACAAAATTAAAGGTATACTTTATAGTGAAGATTTTTCAAGAGAAAGTTTTAATTGGAATACAAGATTTAATAATGTGTTCCGGCTTGGGACATCAACTCAGATGCAGCTAAATCTAAACTACCGTGGTCCTGGAGTATCTTCCCAAGGCAGATGGGAAGAATCTTTTACAACGGATGTTTCTATGAAGCAGGATTTATTTGATAAAAAGCTTTCCCTAATTTTACAAGTGCGTGATATATTCCGCTCATCCAAATACGAATCTACCTCTCAAGGTCCCGATTTTTACAGCTATAATTATTTCAAGAGAGAATCTCCCATAGTTATGTTCACTGTTAGAATTAATTTTAACAATTATAAACCTCAAAGAGAACACGAGGAAGGAGAGGATCAAAATGGGGTGGGAGAGGAATTTCAATAGGAGCAAGTAAATTAAATTTATGTCACAAATTCTTAAAACATTTACCATTCTGATTTCCATAAACTCGATCTATAAAATAAAAGACTCTTTAAAAAATAACGGTGAATCACCATTTTGTTGATATCAACAAAATGGTTAAGCTTGGTTGTTGTGCGCAAAGAAAAAGGATCATAATATTTCAAACGGTGCAATATGAGTAACAATAAAGAAAACCTTAGCAGCGATATCATTCTTTACACTGCTGACTCTGGCGATGTAAAGGTAGAAGTTCTATTCAGCGATGAAACTTTTTGGTTAAACCAGAAAAAATTAGCAGAGTTATTCCAAGTTGATCGCTCAGTAATTACTAAACATCTAAAGAACATCTTTGCCGAAAAAGAATTGGATGAGAATTCAGTTAGTGCAAAAATTGCACATACTGCCGTAGATGGAAAAACTTATTCTGTGCAGTTTTACAATTTGGACGCAATTATCGCTGTCGGCTACCGTGTCAATAGTTTCCAAGCAACCCAGTTTAGAATCTGGGCTACTAAAACGCTCCGGGAGTTTATGATTAAAGGTTTTGTCCTCGATGATGAACGACTCAAGCAAGGAAAAAGATTCGGCAAAGATTATTTTGATGAACTCTTAGAACGCATACGCGAAATACGTGCAAGCGAACGAAGATTTTATCAAAAGATCACAGATATTTACCAGCAGTGCAGCATTGATTATAACCGGGATGCTGAAATCACCCGGAAATTTTATAAGACGGTTCAAAACAAACTTCATTGGGCTGTTACTGGAAAAACTGCTGCTCAACTTATTGCCGAAAGAGCAGATTCATCTAAACCACAAATGGGTTTACTAACTTGGAAAAATTCTCCCAAAGGTAAGATTCTTAAAAGCGATGTAAGCGTTGCTAAAAATTATTTGAATGAAAAAGAGATTAAAGAACTTGAACGCATTGTCTCCATGTATCTGGATTATGCCGAAAACCAAGCGGCTCGACAAATACCTATGAAAATGTCCGTTTGGGTTAATAAAATAGATGCATTTTTACAATTCAACGAATATGATATCTTGAAAGATGCCGGTAAAATAAGTCATGAAGTTGCTCTTAAACTTGCCGAGAGTGAATTTGATAAATTTAGAGTGGTTCAAGACAGCAATTACGAAAGTGATTTTGATGAGGTAGTAAAAAAAATTAGTTCGAAGAATAAATTAGGGAAAAAGAAATAGCATTATGAAAAAAGAATTAATTGCCGAACTTTTTCAAAAATTTGAGAATGCGTGTTACATATATGAAGGAGTGGAGTGCTGGAGTGCACGAGGGCTGCAGGATATTTTCAATTATACACAATGGCGAAACTTCCAAAACGCTATTGAAAAAGCAAAGAAAGCTTGTGAAAACGCAGGAGAAAAGCTTTCTGATCATTTTGCTGATATCAGCAAAACGATACCAATGCCAAAAGGCGCTTCTAAAATCATTGATGATTTTGCTCTTACAAGATACGCTTGCTATCTCGTTGCTCAAAATGGTGATCCAGCAAAACCTGAAGTTGCTTTTGCTCAAACATATTTTGCAGTACAAACCCGCAAACAAGAAATAATCGAAAAAAGACTGCTCGATATTGCCCGTGTTACTGCTCGAGAAAAACTTTCTCACTCAGAAAAAAAGCTTTCCGGAATTATTTATGAAAGAGGTGTTGACGAAAAAGGTTTTGCTATTATCCGTTCTAAAGGAGATCAAGCGCTTTTTGGTGGACTAAACACCCAAATGATGAAAAGTAAATTAGATGTTCCGGATGGACGACCTCTTGCTGACTTTTTACCTACACTTACTATTAAAGCGAAAGACTTTGCATCCGAGCTTACGAGCCACAACGTAATTGAAAAAGATCTTCACGGACACGAAAAGATTTCTGAAGAACACGTTGATAATAATCTTGCAGTTAGAAAAATTCTTAAAGAACGCGGAGTGCAGCCGGAAAATCTTCCTCCCGCCGAAGATGTTAAAAAAATTGAGAGACGGCTTAAAGGTGCTGAGAAGAAAATTTTAAATGAAGTGAAGAAAACTAAAAAGAAAAAGTAAATTAGAAATACTTATGAACCATAAACCCAAATTAGAACTTACATGGATTGGCAAAGACGATGCAGCCAATCCGCCGCGGCGGATTGAACTGCGAATTTTAATTGGAACAAATGAATTTCTGTAATTGATTTTTACCATGAAATGAGATTAGGAAGCTTCGGCTCCCTTTTTAATTTATTAACTTTTTTGGGGACGATACACAATTTGAGCTTTTCTTGTTTATAGACTAAGTTTGCATTGTATTTATCATAAAAAAACATATCTAATAAATAGAATGTTTGTATAATTTTTTTATGCATCACATCACCAAACAAAATCTATTCGGTCAAATCGACTTCAAATCTCTAAGTCACAACTCAGAGTTTAAAGAAGACAGCGTAAGAGAGGTCCTAATTCTTCCAATTCTTAAAGAGCTTGGTTATTCACAAACAGACATTGTACGAAGTAAAACTTTACAGCATCCTTATCTTACAATAGGTAGTAAAAATAAAATCGCAATAAAATTAATACCCGATTATTCACTGAAAGTTGCTAACAATTTTGCTTGGGTACTCGACGCAAAATCTCCAGATCAGAATATTAATGACAGTGAGAACATAGAGCAAGTTTATAGTTATTCCTCACATCCCGAAATAAGAAGCACATACTTTGCACTTTGCAATGGTTTGTATTTTTCCTTATTCAGACGTGAATCATCTACTAATGAGCCTATTCTTTTCTTTAGCCTTGATGAAATTGAACATAGCTGGGAAAAACTTTCTATGTATCTATCGCCTACAAGTTTTCAGGTTGGAAAGCAAATTGCTTATGAACCCGCAGTAAAATATAAATCTGAGTTCAATTACGATAACCGACCACTTCTTGAAGAAATCCCTGTAAAGAAACAGCAAGCAAAAAGACACTTTGGTGTTCATGGTTATTTTACAAAACAAAGCTGGAATGTTGTAGCTGAATACATAAAGAACTTTAGTAAACCTGGAGATTTAGTTCTTGATCCGTTTGGCGGAAGTGGAATTACCCCAATTGAAGCTATGATGAACAATAGAAAAACAATAAGCATTGATCTTAATCCAATGGCTGTTTTCATTGTTCAATCTTTAGTTGCACCTGTTAAAATTTCTGACCTTGCTGCTTCATTCGATAGAATTAAAAAAGAGTTTGAGAAAAAAGAACCAAAAACAAAAAAAGAAGTAGCTGAAGCTGTAAGTAAGTATCCATATCCTAAAGGTTTTGTTCTACCCAAGGGTTCGGATGTTAGTACAGTTGATCAACTTTTTAGCAAGAAACAACTTGCTGATCTTGCCCTATTGAAATCAATCATCAAAAAAGAAAAAGATTTAAACATCCGTAATTCATGCCTCTTAGCATTTTCAAGTAGTGTTAATAAATACAATTTGACTTTTCACTATACTACAACTGATGGTGGCGGCGATAGTGGGCCATTTCGTTATTATAGATATCGCAAAGCACCCAAACCCGGAGAACTTTCTTTGATCGATATCTTTACAACAAAATTTAAAAAAGTTGTCGAGGCAAAAAAGGATATTCAGTACTTTATTAATGAAAACACTATCGAAAACATAAAAATTTTAAAGGGCACTGCTACAGATTTAAGTTGGATACCAAAAGAAACCGTAGATTATATTTATACTGATCCACCGTATGGTAAAAAAATTCCATATCTCGATCTTTCAACTATGTGGAATGCCTGGTTAGATCTTGAAGTGACAAAAGAGGATTATGAACTGGAAGCAATCGAGGGTGGCGAGAACGGTAAAAGCAAAAATGATTATAATAATTTGATTGCTCGAAGTATTAAAGAAATGTATCGAGTACTGAAATACGATAGATGGATGTCGTTTGTGTTTGCCCATAAAGATCCTGAGTTCTGGCATCTTATTATTGATACTGCGGAAAGTTGTGGTTTTGAATACATAGGGGCAGTTCCACAAAAAAATGGACAGACAAGTTTCAAAAAACGCCAGCATCCTTTCACCGTTTTATCCGGTCAGCTAATAATTAATTTTAGGAAAGTTAAAAATCCAAGAGCAATCCTTAAAGCACACTTAGGAATGGACATTGCAGAAATTGTTATGCAAACAATTGAAGGCATAATCGCAAAACATGATGGTGCATCACTTGAACAAATAAATGATGAGTTAATTATCAAAGGGCTTGAACTCGGCTTTTTAGATTTACTTAAAAAAGAATATACCGACCTCACACCGCTCTTACTCAATAACTTTGATTATAGCGAAGACACAGAAATATTCACTCTTAAAAAAGATTCTAAGTTTAAAACACATGTCGATGAAAGATTAAGGGTCAGATATTATTTATTAAGTTATTTAAGAAGAATGGAAAGAGAAGGTAAATATTCGCACTTCGATGATATTGTGTTGAGCATTATCCCTTTACTTAAAAACGGCACAACTCCTGAAAATCAAACTATACTTAGTGTTTTAGAAGATATTGCAGAACACGTCGGTGAAGATCGTTGGAAATTAAAATTAGAAGGTCAAGGCGAACTTTTTTCTTAAATCTGATTTATAAGGGAAAGTTGTATCGACGAGATATTTGAGATTAATTATTAAGGGAGTCAATCTTAACCAGGGCTGAATGAGCTGCATTCTGCTCAGCACTTTTTTTATTTTTGCCTTTTCCTATGCCGTATTCAACGTCGCCAATCATCACTTTAATTGTGAACGTTCGATTGTGCTGTGGTCCCTCTTCACTTACGACTATGTAAGAAGGATTATCTAACCGGTTTGCTTGTGAATATTCTAAAAGCTGACTTTTGAAATTCTCATCAATTAAGTAAATACCTTCCTTAGTATTCGGTTCTATCAAAATGCGCTCAATAAATTCCCTTGCTTCTTTTAATCCATTATCAAGATAAATTGCTCCAATTAGAGCTTCTAAGCCATCAGACAAAATAGTCTTTGCACCGGGAAGAAAAGTATTTTTAACATTATTACTGACGAGTATGAATCTCACCAACTTTATTTTTTCAGCAGCTTCGGCAAGCGTCATCTTGTTTACAAGCTTCGCTCTAACCTTTGTGAGAAATCCCTCATCCTTATCGGGAAATTCATCAAAAAGATATTCAGCTACCGATAAGCTTAAAACGGAATCACCTAAAAATTCAAGGCGTTCGTTGGAAATATCATAATCATTATTTTGTTCAAGAAAAGAACGGTGAGTTAATGCCTGGATGTAGTAAGATTTATTTTTGATCGAGCAGCCGATTACTTTTTCAAGTTCAGCAAGCTTTCTTGAACTGAAAATTCGTGAGATTAATTCGGATTTTTTCTTTACTTCCCGCTGTTTGAGTTTTTCAAATATCCAGCCAAGTAAATTGCTCACTCAGTCCTCAATTTTTTTAAAAAGAATAGACGCATTGTGTCCGCCAAATCCGAATGTATTGCTGATAGCACAATTGATTTCTTTTTCGGTAAGCTTATTTGCACTGTAATTTAGATCGCACTCAGGATCGGGATTGGTAAGATTGATTGTCGGTGGAACTTTATTATTAACAAGACTCAGAACCGTTGCAACTGCTTCAACACCGCCAGCAGCACCAAGGAGATGACCTGTCATTGACTTTGTTGAATTTATAACCAGCTTGTAAGCATGTTCTCCAAAAGCCGATTTAATAGCATGCGTTTCGTTAACATCATTAAACGGAGTAGAGGTACCATGAGCATTTATATAGTCAACATCTTCAGGTTCTACTCCGGCATCTCGCATAGCTTCTTTCATTGATCTATATGCACCTTCACCATTAGGTGCAGGAGCAGTGATATGAAAGGCATCAGCAGTTAAACCGATTCCCGCGACCTCTGCATAGATTTTTGCTCCACGATTAATTGCATGCTGATATTCTTCAATTATGATAGTACCTGCACCTTCACCCATGACAAATCCACTTCTATCTTTATCAAAAGGACGGCACGCTTCTAAATACCTGTCATTCCATGTTGACAAAGCTCTCATTGCATTAAAACCGCCAATTGCCATTTCGGTAATTGATGCTTCCGAACCGCCACAAATCATAATATCGGCACTGCCTCGTTGAATCAGCATGTGTGCATCAGCTATTGCATGAGAAGAAGTAGCACATGCAGAAGTCGTGGCGTAATTTGGACCTTTCAATCCAAATCGAATTGAAATTTGCCCGGCAGCCATGTTTGAGATCATCATAGTAACGAAAAACGGGCTGAGTTTTCGAGGAGATTTTGATTCGAAATAAATCCAATGCTGCTGTTCAAGGGTAGTCATACCTCCAATTCCGCTTCCATAAATTACCCCAAATTTTTCCTTATCAATCTTATCTAAATTTAATTGAGAATCTTTAGTTGCCATTTCAGCAGTAGCCATTGCATACTGTACAAAGAGGTCCATACGCTTTGCAGCTTTGCGATCAAAATAATTATCGGGGTTAAAGTTTTTTACTTCTGCGGCAAACTTTGTATCGAAGTTAGTTGTATCGAAACGGGTGATTAGTCCAATACCATTTCTCCCCTGCTGAAGACCATTCCAAAAATCGTCCACACCGATACCAATAGAAGTTAACACTCCTAAACCGGTTACAACTACTCTCCTTCTTTCCATATTTCGATGATCTAAACCAGGTACAACTTTTCAGTTCACTATGTAAACTTTACCTTCTTCGATATACTGAAGATATGAAGTTATACTAAAGTCGAGAGAGTTTATTATCCTAATTTTTCTTTGAGGTATTTTATTGCATCACCAACTGTGGTAATTTTCTCAGCATCTTCATCCGGGATTGAAACATTGAATGCGCTTTCAAAACCCATTACAAGTTCAACAATATCCAAAGAATCTGCGCCAAGATCATTTGTAAAAGATGCTTCGGGAGTGATTTGAGATTCCTCAACTCCCAATTTATCCATAATGATTTCTTTTACTTTTGCTTCAACGTCCATTTTTTTTGCTCCTTTTATGTTTGTGATTAATAAGTTATTGAAAATCCAAAATTACATGGTCATTCCGCCGTCAACAGCGATTACTTGTCCTGTAATATAAGCAGCTTCATCGCTGGATAAAAACCCAACTACTTTTGCAATATCTTCCGGAGTTCCAAGTCTGTTCAATGGAATATTATTCATTAAAGCTTCTCGTTGTTTATCATTCAGCTTAGCTGTCATATTTGTTTCTATGAATCCCGGTGCAACTGCATTAACAGTTATACCTCGAGAGGCAACTTCTCTTGCTGTTGATTTAGTAAAACCAATAACTCCTGCTTTTGATGCTGCATAATTAGCCTGACCGGCATTTCCAATCAATCCTACCACAGAGGCAATATTAATTATGCGTCCGTATTTTTGCTGAATCATTGGTCTCAGTACTGCTTTGGTATAATTAAATACGCTTTTTAGATTAATACTAATCACGTCATCGAATTCTTTTTCAGACATTCGGAGTAATAAATTATCTCGAGTAATCCCGGCATTGTTCACTAAAATATCAACACCGCCCATATTTTTTATCGCCTCATCAATTGTTGCTTGAGCATCTTCAAATGAAGATGCATCGGCTTTAAATCCATAAATCTTTGTATCTAAACTACCAACTTCCTTCTGAATCTCTTCAACACATTCATCAAGACTATTATTGATAAATACAATATCTGAAAATAAAATTCCAGAACAGTTGCGAGCTGCCAAGTCCTTTACTATTGCTCGACCAATGCCTCTGCTTCCACCCGTAACTATAGCTCTTTTATTTTTATTTGCCATTTGTTTATTAAGATTATATGATTATTAAATTACTTATCGATGACACAGAACCTACAAAATTGCCTATAATTAAATTTATCGCTCTCCGTCAGTAATTCAAAGTCTGTCCAAATTTTCAATGAATAATATACAACTGCTTGATTTATTTTTCCACTTTATTTTCTAATTAAAAAAGATTTTTGATGAATTAAAAATATGATATTCTAGACCAATTCTTGAGATTTTAAGCTGTTCAGATACTCTTCACGATATTTTTCCAGTTCAGCAAAACCATCCTTACCTAAAAAATATCTCAACTCCTCTTTACAAGAATCGAATATTGTCAGCCCTTCACTTGCATAGCGATTACACGAATTCAATCTTTCAATATGCTCATCATCTACCGTCAAAGCCCCTTGATAAATCGTTAAAGGAAAAAGCACGCAGAATATTGGCTTGTACGCCCATTTATGCATTCCTTTGGATAATCCTAATGTTTGTAAAGCACAAAGTCCGTTTTTATCGAGGAAGGTACATTTATCATTAATGATATTTGTCCCTACGGCGATTCCAGATTCAAAATCATCATCCTTTTCAGGGGCTTCAAACCATTCATGTACATTTTTAGATTGGCTTTCATCCATCATTGCAATAATTTCATTTTTAACAGATAAAATTTTTTCATGCTCTTTATAATCTGTATAAACACCATAATTGCAGCATTCACCCCCGATACAGCGGCAGGTAAATTTAAAAGTGAAAATCAAAGGATCAATCTTCAATCCATTAATCATTTTAAAATTATCCATTTTTATAGGTACTTCTCCACATCTGAATATTTGTCAATACTTGAACACTTAACTTGAGGGTTTATTCGTTTAACCAATCCTTGTAATACTTTTCCCGGACCAATTTCAAAGAATTCTTCAATACCATCAGCAATTAGGTTTTGAATTGTTTCTTCCCACTTTACCGGAGCTGTCACTTGCTCGAATAATAAATTCTTAATTTCGTCTCTCTTGGTAGCAGGTAAACCTGTAACATTTGCATAAATTGGAAAACGTGCATCGTATATCGGTGTCGTATCTAACTCCTTTTTAAGCTGATCTTTAGCTGTTTGCATTAGCGGTGAATGAAATGCACCACTGACAACAAGTTCCTTAACTAATTTAGCACCTTTAACTTTGCATAGTTCCATTGCTTTTCTAACACCGCTCATGGAACCGGAAATTACAATTTGATCAGTCGAATTAAAATTTGCCGGTTGAACTATTCCTTCAGCAGAAGCTTCAATACAAGATTGTGAAACAAGTTCTTTAGATAAACCAATAATTGCGGCCATAGTGCCTTGATTAACAATTCCTGCAAGCTGCATTACCTTACCTCGCTCTCTCACAAGTTTAATCGCATCATAAAATTGAATTGAACCTGCAGCAACTAATGCTGAATATTCTCCCAACGAATGACCTGCAGCGGCTGATGGAGTTAAAGTCCGTATCAATGAAGCTAAAACCACCGAGTGAAGAAAAATTGCCGGTTGAGTGAAATCGGTCTGCTTCAATTGATCTTCAGGACCGTTAAATAAAATATAAGATAGATTAATTCCTAATGCATCATCTGCTATTTTTATCATTTCTTTTGCTTCAACCGAATTATCGTAAAGATCTTTTGCCATACCAACATATTGAGATCCCTGTCCGGGAAATAAAAATGCTATCTTCGACACAAATAATTAACTTAAAATGATTTAAATTTTTGTTAGAATTAATCTATTGCCCAAACAAGATACGAAGAACCAAAAGTGAATCCTGCACCGAAAGATGCTAAAATTATTTTATCTCCCTTTTTTAGTTTACCGTCACGGTAGTACTCTACCAAACATGAGGGTATTGTTGCAGCAGTGGTATTTCCATACTTATGAATATTTATCATCACCTTATCTTTTGAAATTCCCATTCTCTCGGCAGTAGCATCAATTATTCTTAAATTTGCCTGATGAGGAACCAAATAAGCAATGTCTTCTGATTTCAAATTATTCTTCTGCATTATTTCATATGCTACATCCGCCATTCCTTTTACAGCAACTTTGAACACAGCTTTTCCATCCTGGTAAATTACATGCATGTTCTGATCTACGGTTTCATGTGTCGGAGGATAAAGACTTCCGCCGCCTTTCATGTACAAAGCTTCCCTGCCAGAACCATCAATACGCAGAATAGAATCTTGAAGTCCGTACTTCAAATCCTCAGTCGGTTCCAGCAAAACTGCCGCCGCACCATCACCAAATAAAATACAATTATTCCGATTTTTATAATCAGTTATTGCCGTCATTTTATCAGCACCAATGACCATAATTTTTTTAGCGCGACCGCTTTCAATCATTAAACAGCCAGTATGATAAGCAAAAAGAAATCCGGAACATGCTGCGGAATAATCAAATCCCCATGCATTTTTTGCCCCAATATTATCTTGAACTAAACACGCTGTCGCCGGGAAAAACATATCAGGCGTAACAGTTGCAACAATTATTACATCAATTTCTTCAGGTGATAAATTTTTTGATCGCAGGAGATCTTCTGCTGCTTTAGTTGCAAGATCACTTGTGGCACCATTTTCTAGCATTCGCCGTTCTATGATTCCTGTTCTGGTTCTTATCCATTCATCAGTCGTGTCTACAATTTTTTCAAAGTAGGCATTATCTAAAATCTTCTCAGGAAAGTACATCCCCAATCCAGTGATGACCGCATTATATTTTTTATGTTTTGTCATTTAAAATCTTTTTAAACTGTTTTGTTTGCGTATTCTTTAAGTGATTCTTCAATTTTCTGATTCAAATTTTTCTTATACATGTCATAGGCGCGAAAAACCATATTCTTAATTGCTTTAGAAGTGCTTGAACCATGCCCAATTATACTGATTCCATTCACTCCTAACAAAGGCACGCCGCCATGTTCCTGGTAATCCAAATCTTTAAGAGCTTTTTTTAGTGTCCCTTTAAGTAGTCCGATTTTTATTTTATCAATAAAATTTTTGTCGGCAGTTTTTTTAAGCAAATGCTTTAAAAGTTTTGGGACTGACTCTCCAAATTTCAATAAAATATTTCCGATGAACCCATCGCAAACTACTACATCAACTTTTCCAGTTAATATATCTCTTCCTTCAACATTTCCGATAAAATTTAACTTTGAATCCTTCAACATTTTGAAAGCAGCAGTTGTCACCTCATTTCCTTTGCTATCTTCTTCACCCATGCTTAAAATCCCAACCTTAGGATTTGCTACACCGCCTAATTCTTTGGCATAAATAGTTCCCATCACAGCATACTCAAAAAGATGATTGGGTTTTGCATCTTTACCTGCGCCGACATCAAACAAAAAGCAAGTTCCATAAATATTTGGTATTTCGGCTCCGATGGTTGGTCGCCCAACATTTGGAATTCTTCCCATAATAAGTGTCGAAGCTGCCATCATTGCTCCGGTATTTCCGGCACTTACGAAAGCATGGGCTTTCTTCTCTTTAACATATCTGGCACCAACAACAATTGATGAATTTGGTTTTTTCTTGATTGCTTCGGTTGGAGTGTCACCCATCTCTATAATTTCTTCGGCATTAATGATCCTGGAGTTATCAAAGCTAAGATTGTTATCTGCGATCACTCTCAAAATTTCTTTTTCTTTTCCAACTAAAAAAAGATCGAAGCCCGGATTCTCCATAGAAGCTTCAATAGCACCTACAACTGCATTTTGAGGTGCGTAATCACCTCCCATTGCATCAACAATAATTTTACAACGCTCAGAATTATCCATTAATGAGGAAAAAGAATTTAGCTTTTGGGTATAAACATCGATTTTTCGTTGTAGTAACCGCAGGAAGGACAAGCTCGATGAGTCATTTTAACTTCACCACATTTAGCACATACTCCTAAAGCTGGAGAATGAGCTTTATAGTGAGTTCTTCGCTTAGCGGTTCTACTCTTCGACATTCGTCGTTTTGGATTTGGCATTTGATTCCTATTGTTTAATTAGTAATTATTTTATTTTTCAAATCTAGTAATGGCAGCCATCTCGGGTCAACCTCATGATTTTTACAGTCGCAGCTGCCTTCATTTAAATTTTTTCCGCATTCGGGGCACAATCCCTTGCAATCATCCTTACATAATTTTTTCATTGGTATAGCAAGCAAAGCATAATCACGGATATCATCATCTAACACTATTTCCGATGCTTCTCTTGGCAAATAGGTTACATTAAGAGAATCACCATCCTCATCGGGGTTATTGCCGAACAAATAAACTATCTGATATTTAGTTTCTAAAGTACTATTAAAATCAGAATTACACCTATCACATTCAAAGTGAGCATGAAGCTGTAATTCAGTTTCCAAAACTATTTGATTATGCAGTTTTTGAAGACTTAAATTAATTTCCACTTTATCAACAAATGGTTCCTCTAATCCTAAACTTTCAATTGGCTCATCTAACTTATAAAGATGAGTTCCCTCTGCGAGGTTATTTATCTTGATTAACATCAAAAATTCCAAAAAACGTGCGGAAATATAGAGTTTCTGAGTCTGAGAATCAACCTTTTGATCAACCAAATGTTGGTGTAAAAATTGTAAGTTTCGGTGTAGTAATTATAATTTATTTACACAATTTGATAACAATATTCGAGAATTCGTTGTGATTAACATAATCGCTTATTCTTTCCAAAGTAAAAGTTTCGATAAATGATCTTATTCTTATCCGCAATTGCAGCCGTCATCCCAATGCTGGGTTATTTGTTCATTATTTGGCGTTTCGATAGGTATGACAGAGAACCCGTAGTTCTAATTCTAATTAATTATTTCTGGGGCGCTGTTGGAGCAATAATTTTAACTTTATTATTTGGCAGCATCCTAGATCTGTTCATATCTTTTCTGTTTTCAGAGGAAAATCATTTTGAATTTTTAAAATCGAGTGTATCTGCCCCGATTATTGAAGAAATTACCAAGGGTTTCTTTCTTTTTTTGATGGTCCAAAACAGAAAATTTGACAATATTACCGACGGAGTTGTTTATGGAGGTGCTATTGGTCTCGGTTTTGGTATGACCGAGAACTTCATGTATTTTATAGCAAACAGCAGTTCAGTTGGAACATGGATATTTGTAGTAATTGTGCGAACATTATTTTCTGCGATAATGCATTGTGTGGCAACTGGAACATTAGGCGCTTTTCTCGGTTATGCCAAGTTCAAAAAAAGAATTTGGAAAGTTTTATGTGCCGTCACAGGTTTGGTAGTAGCCATCATTATCCATTCCGCATGGAATTCATTTATAAGTTTCGAATCAACTGCATGGATCGGGTTTGTTTTTATGGTGATAACAATCTTCATTTTTATAATTGTTTTTAATTTATCAATTTCAAGTGAGAAAAAAATTATTTTTTCTGAATTGTATGAAGAATCCCAGAATGGTTTAATACCTGCTGAACATTTAAGTATTATCAATTCGTCACAAAGAAATAAATTTGGGTGGATTGATGAAGCCATTCGCAAACAATATATTTCGTCTGCTATTGGATTGGCATTCAGAAAAATGCAGTTAAAAAATTCCTTTGGGATAAATAAAAACTTTTATGCAGCAGAAGTTGACAAACTTCGAGAAACAATTTCAATTCTGTTGGGAAAAATAACTTCAACTTGAGTATTACAATTTCAAATAATCTAACTCAAGTTGACCGACTAGAGACAAAAACCGTTAAAACGGTTATGAAATTATATTTTTATATCGTTCTCAGCGGGATTAATCCCGCTGAGAACGGGAAAATTTAAATAATTATGAACCGTTTCAACGGTTTACAAAACGAGTGATCAACTTAATTAATCTAAATAACTAAACATTGAACTTCAGAATAACTAAATGAAAACAATTGGAATTTACGGGGGCACGTTTGATCCAATTCACACAGGGCATTTAATTACCGCACAATCGGTCTGTGAAATGAGAAAATTGGATAAGATAATCTTTATTCCTAGTTTCATTTCACCGCACAAAACTAATAGGATAGCTTCTTCGCCAAAGCATAGGATCAACATGGTAAAGCTTGCTGTAAAGGGAATTCCTTTTTTTGATTATTCTAATTTGGAGATCAAGAAAAAAAATATCTCTTACACAATAGATACAATTCGATCGCTTAAATCATCTTATGATAATATTGAATTAATAATTGGTTACGATAATCTCATTACATTCGATACATGGAAAGAGCCGGATGAAATATTAGAGCTTGTTAAGCTTGTTGTTCTTCGAAGAAAAGTTAAGGAGAGCAATCAGCCGCACAATAAATATTTTGATAAGGCAGTGCTTGTTGAAACACCATTCATTGAAATCTATGGAACTGATATAAGAGAAAGAGTTCGCAACAACAAGAGTATCAACTTCCTTGTTCCTCAAAAAGTGATGGCATATATTTACAAATATAATTTGTACAAGGAGCAATCTTAATGAAAATATTAGTGACCGGCGGGGCTGGATTCATAGCATCGCAAATTGCCGACGCATTTATAGCTGATGGTCATAAAGTTTTTATCCTCGATAATTTATCCACCGGCTTTGAGAAGAATGTAAATCCAAAAGCTGTATTCATAAAAAAAGATTTAATTGATCCATCTCTTTCAGAATTATTTGAGAAAGAAAAGTTTGATGTAGTCAATCATCATGCTGCACAAATGGATGTAAGAAAATCAGTTGCTGATCCCTCATTCGATGCAACTACAAATATTCTTGGAACAATTAATCTTCTTCAAAATTGCATAAAAACCGGTGTAAAAAAATTCATGTTTGCATCTACCGGAGGCGCAGTTTATGGTGAACAGTCTTACTTCCCTGCTGATGAGAATCATCCAACACAACCATTATCGCCTTACGGAATTTCAAAGTTGACTGTTGAAAAATATTTATTCTTTTACTATGCTCAGCACAAATTAAAATATACAATTCTTCGTTATGCAAACATTTACGGACCTAGACAAAATGCAATGGGAGAAGCGGGCGTTGTTGCGATCTTTTCAACAAAGCTTCTTAAGGAGGAACAACCGATAATTAATGGCAGCGGAGAACAAACCCGTGATTATGTTTTTGTCGGTGATGTTGTAAAGGCGAACGTACTTACTCTTAATGATGAGTCCTGCAATACTTACAATATCGGAACTGGTATCGAAACAAACGTAAATGATCTGTATAAGACATTAAATAAAATTATTGGTAAAGGTCAGAAGGAAAAACACGGACCGCCAGCTCCCGGCGAACAAATGCGGAGTGTAATTACTTCGGACAAAATATTTAAAAAATTTAATTGGCGGCCCAAAATTAGAATTAACGATGGTCTTATTCAGACGGTTACTTATTTCAAGAGCGAATTAAAAATTTCTTAGTTGATTTCGAACTTAATGGTTAGCGAAAAATTAATTAATGGTTTATTAACTAATGATCGAAGATCAATATCAAGATCCATTTCAATAAGCGAAAATGATGATCCGTTTGCATCGGAAATTCTAAAAAAAATTTATAATAAAACCGGCAAAGCATACCGCATCGGAATTACAGGTCCACCTGGAGCGGGGAAAAGCACAATCACAAATCAACTCACAAAATTACTTCGATCTAAAAAATTTAAAGTTGGTATTATTGCAGTAGATCCCACAAGTCCATTTACGGGCGGAGCGCTGCTCGGTGATAGAGTTCGTATGACTGAAATTGGAAATGATGAGGGTGTTTTTATCAGAAGTATGGCAACTCGCGGAAGCTTAGGCGGGTTAAGCAAGAAAGCAGTTGATGCTGCAGATATTTTGGATGCATCAGGTTTTGATTTTATAATTATGGAAACTGTTGGTGTCGGTCAATCGGAACTGGATATCGCTCAAAACGCCGATACAACAATTGTGGTTTTGGTTCCCGAATCAGGCGACTCGGTTCAGGCAATGAAAGCCGGACTGATGGAAATAGCTGATTTTTTTGTTCTTAACAAAAGTGATCGCCCTGGCGCACAGCAGGCAATTACTGCTCTTAAAACTATTTTAATGATGAGAGATCACACTGAAACTACATGGCTGCCTAACATTATTAAAACAATTGCATCGGAAGGAAAAGGAATTAAAGATATTTTTGAGGAGATAAATCGTCACCGTGATTACTTAATTAAATCCGATTCCTTTTATCTAAAAAGACAGAGACAGGCAAAAATTAGGATTAAAGAAATAGTCGAAGATAAGCTAAAGAAAAAATTGTGGAATTCTTCGATAGAAGAATCTTTGGATTCATCCTTAGAAAAAGTTGTATTGGGCAATTTATCTCCGTATCATATTGCAGAAAATATATTAGAAAAATTTAAGAAACACATTCACTAATAAAAATTTATATACATAGGAAAAATTAATGGAAGCAGTTTCAAATTCATTCACTATGGAATTCACCGAGAACCAGACCATAATCAAAAACACAATAAGAGAATTCGCAGAAAAAAACATTAAGCCCCACATAATGCAGTTCGATGAATCACAGGAATTCCCGATGGACATCATGCGCCAGCTTGGCGAGTTAGGATTCCTCGGAATTTTAGTGTCTGAAGAATTTGGTGGTGCAGGTTTAGGTTACGTTGAGTACGCATTGATCATTGAAGAATTAGCAAAAGTTGATCCATCCATTTCTCTTTCGGTTGCAGCACATAATGGACTTTGTACAAACCACATTAATCAATTTGCAAATACTGATCAGAAAAAAAAGTATTTACCTGATTTAACTTCAGGCAAAAAAATTGGTGCATGGGGATTAACAGAATCTTCCTCCGGAAGTGATGCTGCAAGCTTAAAAACAATCGCACAAAAAGTCGGTTATAAATATATTTTAAATGGAAGTAAAACTTTCATTACACATGGTACTGTTGGTAAAACAGCAGTAGTCATGGCTATCACCGATAAAGACAAAGGGAAGAAAGGTATTTCAGCTTTCATATTGGAAAAAGGAATGAAAGGATTTATCACTGGAAAAAAAGAAAACAAGCTCGGTATGAGAGCAAGCGATACAACACAGCTTATATTTGACAATTGTGAAGTTCCTGCAGAAAATCTTTTAGGTAATGAGGGCGAAGGATTTATTCAAGCATTAAAAATTTTGGAAGGAGGAAGAATTTCTATTGCCGCCCTAAGCGTTGGATTAGCTCAGGGTTGTCTTGATGCATGTATAAAATATTCAAAAGAGAGAAAACAGTTCGGGAAAAGCTTAAGTGAATTTCAAGCGATACAATTCAAGCTGTCACAAATGACAATTAACATCGAAGCAGCAAGATTGCTGACATTTAAAGCCGCAGTTATGAAAGATCAAGGAAAACCTAATACAAAAGAAGCTGCGATGGCAAAATTGTTTGCAAGTGAAATTGCAGAAAAATGCGCAAATGATGCAGTCCAAATTTTTGGCGGTTATGGATTTATTAAGGATTACCCTGTTGAAAAATTTTATCGCGATGTTAAGCTGCTTACAATTGGTGAAGGTACTTCTGAAATTCAAAGGATTGTAATTGCAAGAGATTATTTAAAATAAAAGCCTCATTCCGTCCCTCTCCAACCTGTCTCGCCTTGGCGAGCCAAGGTGGAAGGAGAGGGTGATGAGTTTTACAAAACAGATTTATTTTTTCAGAAAAAGTTTATTTGCAATGAAGAAAATCGGCAGTTCAATTCAAGAAAATGAATCATTTCTAAAGCGAGATGATTATCAGAAAGAGCTTTTACGAAAACTTAATGCATTGAGAGATAAGATTAAACTTGGCGGCGGACAAAAAGCAATTGAGAAGCATAAAGCCAAGGGAAAATTGACGGCACGCGAAAGAATAAAAAGATTAATTGACGACGAAAAAACTTTCTATGAATTGAGTTTGTTTGCCGCTTATGGAATGTATGACGATTATGGAGGTGCTCCATCTTCCGGAACTATTTATGGAATTGGAAAAATAAATGGTAAAAATCATGTCATCGTTGCAAATGATGCGACAGTTAAAGCCGGTGCATGGTTTCCTATAACTGCAAAAAAAAATCTACGCGCTCAAGAAATTGCAATTGAAAATAAGCTCCCGATAATTTATTTAGTTGATAGTGCCGGTGTCTTTCTTCCTCTTCAAGATGAAATTTTTCCAGACAAAGAGCATTTCGGTAGAGTATTTAGGAACAACGCTGTAATGTCTTCGATGGGAATACCACAGATCGCCGCAATTATGGGTCCATGTGTTGCAGGCGGCGCTTATCTTCCCATCATGTCTGACGAAGCATTGATTGTTGAAGGCGAGGGTTCAGTTTTTTTAGCAGGTGCGCATTTAGTTAAAGCTGCGATTGGGGAAATTATAGATAATGAACGGCTTGGCGGAGCAAAAGTACAGTCAAATATTTCCGGCGTTACTGATTACATTATGAAAAATGATGAAGAATGCCTCGATCAGATAAGAAGCTTAACGGGAAAATTTGGTGATAGAGCAACAGCAGGATTTAATCGTGAAAAAAGTAAACTGCCGATTTATTCTCCCAAGGAAATTTATGGAATTCTTCCCGAAGATACTATCAAGCAGTATGATATGTATGAAGTGATTGCGAGAATTGTAGATGGATCCTCGATAGATGAATATAAAGGCGGCTACGGTAAAACAATCATAACATGCTATGCGCGAATTGATGGTTGGGCCGTTGGAATTGTTTCGAATCAAAGAGCCGTTGTAAAAACTGAAACGAATGAAATGCAAGTAGGCGGAGTTATTTATTCAGATAGTGCGGACAAGGCCGCAAGATTTATAATGAATTGTAACCAAAGGAAAATTCCATTGATATTTCTTCAGGATGTTACAGGATTCATGGTTGGTTCACGCGCTGAACAAGGTGGAATCATTAAAGATGGAGCAAAGATGGTGAATGCTGTTGCAAATTCGGTTGTTCCTAAAATTACTATAATCGTAGGTAACAGTTTTGGCGCAGGAAATTATGCGATGTGCGGTAAAGCTTACGATCCGAGATTTATTTTTGCATATCCAAACGCTAAGATTGCGGTAATGGGTTCTTCTCAAGCAAGCAGCGTGCTGCTCGATATAAAACTAAAGCAAGTCGAGAAGGAAGGCAAACATTTCAGTGAAGCTGATAAGAAAAAACTCTTAGATGAGATCATCAAAAGTTATGAAGAAAAAAATAATCCGTTGTATGCCGCCGCAAGGTTATGGATTGACGAGATAATTGATCCAGCATTGACACGAGAATACATTTCGATGTGCATTGATGCTGCCAATAATAATCCTGATTTGCCAAAGTTCAATCCGGGAGTGATACAGACTTAAAACTTCGATGATCTTCCGTGAATAAATCTACTTTCTTTATTTTGTTCATACTATTTTTTTTAAATGTTTATTTACATCCTCAGCAAAGTAACCTTTCCAGCCATGTAAACTTCATTTCAAAATATATTTCATCAAATGAGTTTGTTTCACTAAAAAATAATATAGGCGATATTAAGTCAATTGATTCTATTTACATTCAAGCATTCAACCATTCAGACAATGATTATTCCGAAGTGCTTTTAGCTTTAACATTTGCTACAGTTCCCTACCGTGAAGTTCCAATCCAAATTCCAGTAATTAAAGTGGTTCTGTATTATCCATTGATTTCTGCTTCTGACTCAATCTTTAATTTGAAAAACGAAAATCTTCCTCGTTATATTTTTTTCGACAGCCCCGACAACAATTATGGCGATAAAGATAAACTAGCACACTTTTTCGGGAGCGCTTTCATTTCTTACTCTTCCAACATCTTTGATTTAGGAAATCCAATTGGTTATTTTGTGGAAGTTTTTGAAGAGTCTTTTAAAGTTCAATCATCAATTGATGAAAAAGATCTTATGACAAACAAATTAGGAAATACATTCGGGAAATTGTTGAAGCAAAATAAAAACATATTGCCTTCACAAATAATTATACTTAGAACTTTATCAAATTTTAGTTACAACTTATGAATACAGTACTAATCATAGACGATGAAAAAGAAATATGCGAGAGCGTAAAAATGATCCTTGATTATGAAGGTTATCAAACTGACTATTCTTTGTTGCCTTCAGAGGGATTAACAAAAATTGATTCTCAAAGTTACTCCACTCTTTTGCTGGATATTCAAATGCCCGAAATGAACGGCTTTGAGGTTCTTAAAAGAGTTCGAGAAAAACACTTTAACCTTCCGGTAATTATAATTACTGCTCATGGAAGTATTGAAAATGCAATTAAAGCAACAAAGCTCGGAGCTTTCGACTTTATAGAGAAACCAATTGATCGTGATAAGCTTCTCATTAGTGTTAGGAATGCTGTAGATCAGAACAAGCTTTTGCTTGATAATGAGGAAATGAAGCGAACAATTTTCGGTGAGGGGAAAATTTTAGGCAAAAGTCAAGCGATTCAAGGTATCCTTCAACTTATCGAGAAGGTTTCTCCGCTTGATACAAGAATTTTAATATCGGGTGAAAACGGAACAGGTAAAGAACTGGTGGCAAGAGCAATTCACAATAAAAGTTTGCGCAAGGATAAATCTTTTATAGAAGTTAATTGTGCTGCTATTCCAAATGAATTAATTGAGTCGGAATTGTTTGGACATGAGAAAGGATCTTTTACCGGAGCAGTTCAACAGCGGATAGGAAAGTTTGAACTCGCTAACAAAGGAACAATTTTTCTTGATGAAGTTGGAGATATGAGTCCCCAGGCCCAAGCTAAAGTGTTGAGAGTGATTGAAGACGGTAAATTGGAGAGAGTCGGTGGAGCAAAAAAAATAGAAGTTGATGTTAGAATTATCTCTGCTACAAATAAAAACTTAATCGAAGAAATAAGTAAAGAAAAATTTAGAGAAGATTTGTATCACAGGTTAAATGTCATTCCGATAAACATTCCGCCGCTTCGTGAACGGATGGAAGACATTCCGATTTTCGTTAATCACTTCTCGAATGAAGTGACAACAAAGTATAAAAAACCTCCTGTTAGTTTTGATGATGAATCAATAAAGTTTTTACAAAGTATGCAATGGACAGGTAACGTTAGAGAGCTGCGTAATGCTGTTGAAAGAATTATCATTATAACTGATAAAAGGCAAATCACAAAGAAGAATGTGGAATCATTATTCGTTATTGGTAAAGCTAATTTTATTGATCTGATTGATCAAAGCAATTCATTTCAAGAATTTAAAGAGAAAGCCGAGAGAGCATTTATTCTTAAACAGCTAAAAGCAAATGACTGGAACGTGAGCAAGACTGCCGAAATACTTGATATTCAGCGCAGTCATCTCTACAATAAGATGAAGAAATATGAAATTGAAAGGGAGGATTAAATGGGAGACACAATCTTTTCTAAAATTATCAACAAAGAGATTCCCGCCGACATAGTTTACGAAAACAATTCTGTCCTTGCTTTTAGAGACATAAAACCCCAAGCACCTGTTCATGTTCTTATCATACCCAAAATTGAAATACCAAAAGTAAGTGATGTTAAAGGTAAAGAACATGCCCAATTGTTAGGTGAAATGTTTGATGCTGCAAATAAAATTGCAAATGATTTGGGAATTTCAGAGGAAGGTTTTAGATTGGTTTTTAATTGCGGTGCAAATGGCGGGCAGGATGTCTATCATCTTCATATGCATTTATTTGGAGGCAGACAAATGAAATGGCCTCCCGGCTAAAAGGCCTCATCACCGCCTGAGGCGGTCCGGCCCAGCCCTTCTCCAAAGGAGAAGGGAGATTTGTAGTTTTCCCTTCCTTTGGCAGGGGATTAAGGGGTAGGCAGACTTATTGCATTATATCCAAACCTATCTCTTATTCTCGTAACCGCTCTGAACATTTTTTTTCTTTTTATTTCTTCATCCTCAAATAGAAATTCCTGTTCGGAATATTCAGAGAAGTTCGTCAATCCAACGCCAATTAATCTAATAGCAACTCGCCTGGTGTGAGCTTTGTCTAATAACTGCCATGCAGTATCAAAAACAATTTTATCATCATCAGCAGGTAAAATAGTTCGGGAGCGAGTAAGAGTTTGAAAATCTGAATATCGCAGTTTAATTGTAATTGTAGATGCCATCCAATTATGATTTCTCATTGACTGACAAATTTTTCCGGTCAATTCAAATAATGTTTTTTTAAGTACCTCATTACTCGTAACATCTTCGCTAAAAGTTGTTTCCTTTGAGATACTTTTTTGTTCTCGCTGGACAGTAAGATATTCCGTTCCTTCGCCATTTGCCTTACGCCACAAATCAATTCCATATTTTCCATAAGCAGCGGCAAAATATTCTTGAGGCAGTTCAGTTATATCCCCAATCTTATAAATTCCTTTGCTGTTCAAGTCTTTTAACGTTACCGCTCCAACCCCAGGAATTGTTTCAACCGGCATTGGACTTAAGAAATGCTTTTCCATTCCCGACAAAACATAAGTTAATCCCGTTGGTTTCATACAATCGGAGGCAATCTTTGCAATTGTTTTGTTGCTGCCAATTCCTATTGAGCATGGAAGCGATAATTTCGTCCATATTTCATTTTGAATAAACGAAGCAAAGGAAAACATAGAACCGTAAATCTTTTGACAACCGGTCATATCCAAATAAAACTCATCAATTGATGCCTGCTCAATTATCGGAGCATATTTAGAAAGTATATTCTCTACAGCATTTGAAAAGCGGACATACTCACTAAAGTTTCCATGCAAATAAATTCCATGCGGGCATAAGCGATAAGCTGTTCTTATCGGCATTGCGGAATGCAATCCATATTGCCGGGCTTCGTAAGAACAAGCTGCAACTACTCCCCTTCCATACTTCGGATCGCCGCCGACAATTACGGGATTTCCTCTCAGCTTCGGGTTAAGTATCCGTTCAACTGAAACGAAGAATGCATCAAGATCGAGGTGGAAGATTAATCGCATAATAAAAAAGCCCCATCCTTAACCCTTCCCCAAAGGGGAAGGGAATATTAAACTTTTGTTTTGATGAGAATTATACCGGTAGGTTTTGGATCACCAGAAATAGTAATAAAATCACCGAAAGTTTTTAAATAATAAAACAATTTATCAATTCGACAATTTAATCTCTTCCAACCGGGGGTACACTTTAACGATTGTGTTTGGCATTTGCACTTTATCCTTCTCTTCAAGCAAATGAATCAGTTCGAAAGCATTTGCAATCGCATCACCTTGAGGATGATTATTCATTATTACATAAATCTCTTTCACCTTTTCCTGGATTGATTTTATCTTCTGATCAATCTCAATTAATTCACCAGGAGAATAAAGATATTTGTAACGTTCACTTTGCTCATCATAAGATTGCTGCTTACCAAAATTGTTAATTGATTTAAGCCATGCCTTAACATTCCTTCCATGAAAACGCAGATATGCTTTATCATTAGTTATTATTGGCTCAAATGGAATTGCTTCACCAATTTGCGGCTGATCAATTGTACAATAAGTTAAGTTTAACTTCTTAAACATTTCCAATGCTTCTTCCTTCAACCAGGACTTGTGTCTCACCTCAACAAAACAATTAAACGTTTGAAAAATATCTCTAAGCTTACTAACATAATCTGCAGTTGAATTATCAAAAGAAAATGAATATGGAAATTGAATGAGTAATCCGCCAAGCCGTTCCGCTTTCGTAAGCATATCAAGATTAGAACTTACTGCTTTAATTTTCGGCTGGTCAAAATCCTTTTTATGAGTAAAATCCTGGTGAAGCTTAATCGTAAACAAAAAATCTTCAGAGTCTATTACTTTCTTAATCCAACCTTCGACTACTTTAGGACTAATGTAAGTATAATAAGTCGAGTTCACCTCAACACAGTTAAAGTAATGTGAATAGAATTGAAGCCAATCAAATCCGGCTGATTGATTTTTAGGATAAAACGATGGAACCCAGTCTTTGTACGACCATCCCGCTGTTCCGATGTGATACTTGGGCATTGTTGGATTACTTTTTGCTATTATGTTATAAATATACTAAGTTAACAGAAGTGTTAATTATCTATGTTTATTAAAAATGCGAACATTGGAACTAAATAATTCGGGAAAACTCATTTTGAGTGTTGAAGATATAGCAACACTTCTTTCAATTAGCAGGGAATCGGCCAAGGTTACTGCAAATCGGTATGTTCGAGGTAAACAATTAATACGGCTGAAAAGAAACTTTTATATAACTCCAGGCAAATTTGAAAAACTAAAAGAAGAAGATTACTTCAGTTTAGCTAACATGCTGCAAGTTCCTTCGTATGTTTCATTGACAAGCGCTTTAAGCTATTACAATATATCAACGCAACAGATGCGTGGCATCGTTGAATCAATAGGACTAAAAAGAACTAAAAATGTAATCACGGGAAACATGAAGTTTAAGTTTTTACTTATCAAAAAAGATTTATACTCTGACTTTATTTTAGAGAAACAATTCTTTATTGCCACTCCTGAAAAAGCCCTGGCTGATGCAGTTTATTTAACTTCTTTAGGAAAGTACAACTGTGATTTTGAGGCAATCGACTTTAGTAAACTAAACAAGCAAAAAGTAAATCAGATCATTAAACTCACAAACAATAAAACAAAATCATTTTGGAATGACTTATGCAAGCGTTACAAGATTTAGAAGTCTTTGAGATTGAAGTACTTGAATTATTAAACAGCATAAAAGTACTTGATAAACTATACTTCGGAGGTGGAACAATGCTTCGGCTTTGCCACAATCTCAATCGCTATTCTACCGATTTGGATTTTTGGCTCGATAAGAAGGAAGACTCTAAAGCAATTTTTCTTACCATCAAAAAAGCACTTTCGGATAATTACAAGTTAATAGATTCAGCCAACAAAAAGTTCACTTTGCTTTTTGAAATAAAAACTCCGTCGGTAAATCGAAGTTTGAAAATTGAGATAAGAAAAGAACAAATTGACTTTGAATGGGAACGAAAAATTGCTTTTTCAAAATATGCACATAAACAAGTTATGATTAAAGGTTTAACCCTCAAACAAATGATGAGAAATAAAATTGATGCACTTCTTTCACGAAAGCTGATTCGCGATGCGTTTGATATTGAATTCTTGCTAATGAGAGGTATCGAAATTCCTTCTGATAAAAGTAAACTTGAAAATGCACTTCAAATAATTAACAATTTCAAAGAACAGGAATACAAAGTCATTCTTGGCTCCATTTTAGAGGAGAAAGCCAGAAAATTTTATTTGGAAAACAGATTTAAATTTTTGAAAGAGGAATTGAAAAAAAGTCTAAACTCCTTTGGCTAGAAAAAATTGTTAAATTGCTTCGGAATTTTCACCCTGCTTTCTTTCCCATACTTCTATAAACACCAACTACAATTCCAACAAGCTTAAAAGATGGATACTTTTTATCTATTACAATTGGTTTGAATTCGGGATTCTCAGATAAAAGTTCAATCTCATTTTTCTTTTTATAAAATCGTTTTACAACTGCTGCGTCGTCCAAAACTGCAGCAACTATTTGTCCGTTCTTTGGTTCAAGGTTAGGATTTACAATTACAATATCGCCGCTAAAAATGTACGCATCCTTCAAGCTGTCACCCTTCACCCGCAGCAGAAAGGAATCTTTCGGCATTTTTGCAATTGTTGGAAGCTCAACGGTATCTATTGCATCAGGGTAAATTGTTAACGGATTACCAGCAGCAACTTCTCCAAGTACCGGACGTGGAATGAAAAACTTGTCCTCCAATGTAAGTTCAATTGCTCGTGAAAGTTTCGGATTCTTCTTAATGAATCCTTTCCTCTCCAATGCTTGCAAGTGCTGCTGAACTGTTGAACGATTCTTATAACCGAATCGTAAAGCAATTTCAGCCAATGTTGGTTGAATGCCTCGAGCTACCTTTTGATCAATTAAGTGATCAAGAAGTTGTCTTTGAATTTTAGTTAATTCCTTAGCCATGATACACCTTCGGTTTGTGGGTTACAGGGTTTTAAGATTAAGATAAAGAGGAAGATTAAGAGTGAAGAAAATCTTCTTTCTTAATCCTAATCTTTATCCAAACTACCATACATTTGTATGGTAAAATAAAAAGTATAAATGAATATGTCAACAGAAAAATTTATTTGGGGAAAAAATTACAGGTGGGAAATTTAAGATTGTTTAGGTTCGTTAAATACTTCTGCCAACAGGTCAATCATATGATCGCGGAAAATTGGTTTTGCAATAAATCCGTTAAATCCGGCAAGCACAAATTTCTGCTGATCGCCAGGCAGAACATAAGCTGTAACAGCAAACACCGGGATATTTTCATAACGCGGCATAGTACGAAGTATTTTGAGTATGTCCAAGCCATTGTAAGAACCTTGAAGATTTATATCAATAACAATAAAATCGTAATTGCCTGATTCAAGCAACGGTAAACTTTCTTCAAAACTAACTGCAAAATTTAGATTCTTTAGTCCTTTCATTTGAACGCGAAATAAAATTTGAGAATCAATTTGATCTTCAAAGTAAAGACAACTGAGATTAGATATATCCACTTTCTCGTCCGTTTGTTTTACAACAGTATGTTTAGGAACTTTTTCCTTAGGGGCGGAAGTTTCTATAACCTCTATTTCTTCCTCTTCTACCTTATTATCCAAATTTTCTTGAAGGTCTAAATCAAAATATTCAATGGTGTCTTCAATCAGTTCGTCTTCATCGGAATCTTTAAAAACATCATCATCTTCTTTAATTTTTTTAGATTTTTTCTGCGCCTCTCTCTTTCGAATCTTTTCACGCAGTGCTTCAATTCTTAATTCATTCTGAAGTTTTGCTGCAAGCTCTTCATCTTCATTTAATTTGGCTTTTTGCTTTTTATCCAATTCTGGCTGTGAAGTTTTAATTTTTGAATCATCTTTCTTTTCTGAGCTGCCTCCTTTTTCTGTTTCTTCTTTTGCCAATTCAGATTTTTCAGAAACGTTTTCCTCTTTTATTTCTTCAAGCAATGTTTTGCCATAGGAGATTGGAAAAACAATTCCATAATCATTTTTATCTTTCTCCTCGCTCACGATTATAAATTTCCCTTTTAAGATTTTGAGAAGTTTTTGAGCCAAAAGAAGAGTCATTTTTAAAACTTCAAATTCTTTACCTGAAAAAATCTCGCTACTATGGAAGATATTATGAAGTTGATTTACCAATAATTTAGAACAGTGTGTTTGTAAATCTCTAAAGGTGACAAGAAAATGCTCTTTATCCTGTGGATATGCAGAAAAATAAATCTTTCTTTGTCCTGAAAGGCTTGCTGTGATTTTAAATAGGAGTAAAAGAAAATATTTAAATCTTTGACGATCGGTTTCAAATTTTAAGGATGAGGAAATCTTACCGTATGCAAATTCGACATTTAAAGCACCTCTTAATTCATCAACATCTTTTTGTAATTGATCAATCACATCCGTGATTTTTGTTTCGGCCGGTAGAAAATTCAAATCTTTTTCTGAAAGAGATGCATATTCAATTGCTGCATTCATTGACTGGAGAAGATTTGTTCTATTCTGCTTAATAATTTCTGACGCTTCTTTCTGCTCAGCAGTTGGTTGGTTTATGCTATCAGTTATATCTTGTGCAAAGCCCAAAATCACATTTATAGGTGTCAGCAGCTCATGAAAAAGATCGGCTAAAAATTTAGAGTCTATTGTTTCTTTGCCTGTTTCTGTTAACGCAGAATCTTCCTTTGTATTCGTCGCTGTTTCCGGTTCATTGGAAACGATATTTTGCTTTACTTTGCCAATCAGAGTATATGATTCTATCTCTTTCTTAAAATCAAGTATAGGCGATGCTATTAGTTCCACAGTTAAGACCCTGCCATCAATCGCTTTTAGATTTAATGTTAATTCTGAAGTCTCTTTTTTATCAGCGTGAAATATTGAAAGGTTTGTACGACTTCTATCTTCGTTGGAAACAATTGCAGCAAGAGAAGCATTTACTAGATCATTTTTAGTATAACCAAGCGTTTGAGTAACGGACTGATTAATGAAATGAATGAACCCGGAAGAATCGGTTATAAAAATTAAATTATCAGTATTATCAAAAACTGATTTGAATGATTGATTTCTTTTTTCGACCTCAAGCTTATCAGAAACATTTCTCACCAAATTAAAATGAGCTTCATGGTCTTGAAACTTCACATAGTACCTGCTCATCTCAACTAAAATTACTGTACCATCTTTCTTCTTATGCTTATATGGACCATGAAATGATCCTTCTTTGATATTTGTACTTGATGAATCCAAAAGAAGCTGAATATCTTCCGCTGAATAAAGATCAGTCAAATCCATCTGCAAAAATTCCTCTCTTTGGTAACCGTAAAGATTTATTGCGACCTCATTTACTTCAAGGAATTTCAGATTCTCTTTATCACAAATTAGAACCGCATCCGGATTATTTCTGATTAAGTTTTCTATCATACCTAAATTATTTACTCGTTCTGCTTCAATTGTTTTTGTCGTTGGACTTTTAACGGCAAGCATAACTGTAACTATACTGTTTTTTTTATCAAATATCTTGCCTAATAAAAATAACAAAGGATATGCCTGGTTTGGCAAAAATTCAGAGGATTCAATTGTTATTTCAGTGTCTTTAGAAGCGATGAACTCCTCATAAACCCGGATAAACTTAGGTAAGAAAACTTCATTTATCAATGAATTTTCAAGTTCATGATGCTCTGAACTAAATAGCTCTTGAAATTTTGTATTTATTTGATTGATGTGACCGGAACTTGATAATATGGCTGATGCAAAAGGGATCTGATTTAAGTTTATGCTTTTTTGCGGATAATTTTCCACCATCTCACTCTTTTTTTCCACTTTTAGTTGAACAGAAATGCAAATTAAAGCAATAACCGTATCTTCTCCGTCAATTATAGGAATGTCGACCAGATTAAATCTTTCTTCTTTTTCTTTTTCAACAAATTCGATTCCTTCTGCACGTACCGCTTTCTTTGTTTCGCATGCAATATCATTAAACGATTTTATTATTCGACGAGATTCAACCGGGAAAAATAATTCTTCATGATTTTCCTCAAGCTGGGCAAAGCTTGTGTTGAAATATTCGGTAAGCTTTTGATTTACTACTTCGACAAAACCATACCTATTTTTTATCCAGAAAAAATTATCAAGCTTATCAATTACTTCTCTAATACCTTCCTTCTCAAGGAATGTAAATGGATATGAGATTTCGATTTGTGATAGGATCTTAATTATTTTTTCACTTAATCCTTCGGAGATCAATTCCTGGATATGATCGTAATTAAGCAAAGTGTAAGAAGTATTTTGGCTAAAAATTCCAGGGATTTTCATTTAATTTCTTCGACGAATTACGTTGCAAAAATGATTCCTATTTTATCAGAACTTTAAGAAACTAATATTCAATCGCTTTGTTTCTTTGGAGTGAATTGTCGGAACAGCTACTTTAATTTTTTGTGAATTAGATTCTGATATGTAATCGAGATTCCTACCATCAAGGGTAACTTTAAGTGTACTCAAATCAGAAAAACTCTTTTTAGTAAGACTTATCATCACATCATCAATTTGTTCTTCGCCATTATTTTCAATTTCCACCAAATAGTTTTTTTCATCAACGAGTTTTGAGTTAAATCGGAGTTTATTTTTCTTCACCCACCAATCGTAAACGCGGTCGTGAGTAGTGATCCAAACATCTTTTGATTTAATTTCTTGAATAGGTTTTATTAAGGCATCCACAAATTCCTGGCGGCACTGCATTTGTGTGTGAAAGTTTAGACTGTACAAACCTCCCTCTTCATAGGTTCTTCTGAAATCCAAAATATATCTTTTTGACTGTTCATTGATGTTTTCAATTTTCAATCTTTGAAAAATATCATAATCATCAAAACCGGTTTTGGGAATCACCAGCAATTTGGGATGACTTTCTAAGAACTGAGGGACTGCCCGATCTTCAATATTATCTGAAGATAAAATATTCATACTCAGGGTATTCATAGCATCTAATGTTATGTTGTCGTAAAAAGTTTCCGGCGGACGAAATGCAATTGGCTTTTTACCCAATGTTTTTTCTAATGTGGCAATTCCATTCGAAAGTCTGTTTAATTGGGTACTGTAGTCTTGCCATTTGAATAAAAGATGATCATCACCGTGAAGACCGACATCACCAAAATTCTTTAATCGTTCTAAGCTTGGATAATCAATTGACTCATTTAGAATGTAAAACTGAGCAGGAAGGATTTCCTGTTCAAGCAAATCCAAAGCATTGTTAATTAAAGTGAATTTGAACTCTACATCACATGATAGAACTGCTGCACTTTGCTTTCCGTTGGGCCAGGTTTCTAACTGGACAATAAGATCATCTGTCAGCCAATGGATGGCATTTAATAATAATTGGTTAGCAATTTTTTGGTGTTCTTTCGCTCCGACAACTGCCGAGAATTCAAAACCTAACCATACAAAATTTCCTTTTCCATAATTACCATATACAGCAGAGGTAGTGTTATCAAACTCATTCTTACCTTCGAAAGGAATCTCAGAATTTTGCCAGTAACCTAATGGGAAAGTATTTTGTAAATTTATTTTAACCTCAAGCGGTTTATCGTACGTAGTGATTTGTAAACGAAATCCCGGATGAATATTTGAAGAAAGTGGTGTTCCACCAAATAATGAGTGAATTCTGCTTACCTCCTTATCTGGAATCTCGGAGATAAAACTCACACCGAATAATTGTTCTAAAACATCCCAACCTTTCCAATTACCATTTGGATCCAGCACACCCATGCTACAAGTTGACAAGACTGAATTTCCTTCGTTCATAAAATCTTTTATTGAACTAACTTCTTTTTCACTCAAACTTCTTGCAACTGGTAATATCAAAAGCGAGTAATTATCTGATAATCCATCTTCAAGATCATTATCTTTAATTACTTCATACTTGTACTTATTCTGAATGAGAAATAATTCCCAGCGATAAAAATTTTCATTTAGCCAGGATGAATTTTCACTTGACAATGATATTGTGTTTTGCGGATAAAGCAGTGCAATCTTTTTTTCTTGCGCTGAGAAATTATCACAGAAAATTGTAAGAGCTATTAATAATATATGACTAAGGTTTATCTTCATCCTACTTCTGTTCCTGAAGTTAAATGCTTTTACTGTTATCATAATCAATATAATAAATACGTGACTCGTGAGGATTCAGTTCATCAATCGTTAAGCGAATCAGACTACCTCCATTTAATTTCTTAAACTTTGGAAGTTTCGTCCCAATAATTTCCGCTGATATTAAAATATTTTCTGCTTGTTCAGATAGATCAGCATCAATCTCAATTTTTCCAGCTATACTTTCACCCGAATTCGAAACTGTTAGTCTTACTCGCCTGCTTCCCATTCTTTTAACACCGACTTCTATTTGGGATTTGGTAAGGAACCACCTGCTAATCTCCGAAGCAGTAGTTATCCAATAATTCTTTTTTCGTAAATCATCAATTACGCTACTGACCACGCCAATATTCTGCGGCTGAAGTTGATATTCTGAATGAGATTTAAACGTGAATAATCCACCTTCAAATAATATTCTATCAATATCTTCCTGGTATGTATAAAATTGGAATATCGAATCAGTCAAACCATAACTTTTTATCACATCATAATCATCGCGGGAATATTTGTACATTCCTATTATTTTTTGGTTATCATAAATCAAAGCTTGAGGAAGCGCATTACCATTTACTGAATCTGAGATTAAGTAATTACACTCGGTATTTGTCAGTGCTTTTAATGTGCTTTTATCAAAAAGACCAAACATTGGTAAAACACCATTGACTTTTTTATCTGATATCTTTTCGATACTTGATTTTGATCTGATTATGCTTTGGTATTGGGATTGATAATCAAATAAATGTTCAGCGGTGTCATAAGGTGCCGAAGGAAATCCAAAAGCTATGGCCGGAATTACTTCACCATACTGAGATAAAACTTTTATTTGATTTTTGTTATCGTTTCTAATTTGATCTTGATCTAAAACAAAAGTAGGAATGACTTGCTTCTTTTTAATAATATCAAGCAAAGCTGACGCGGACGAAAAGTTATTTCCAAAATAAGGCAGAAAAACAGCGGCAGCATTGAAATCATTTGGCCAATCTCTAACATATGCAATTGGATTTCTGCAAAGCCAGTTTAATGAATTTCCAAGAAGACGCTCGAGATATATATGATTGTCTATTGAGCCGATAACTGAATTAATTTCAAATCCCATCCAAATGAATCTGCCTTTACCATACTCACCATAAACAATTCCTGCACTTTTTTTAATTTCTTCTCTTACCAAACCTTGCTCGTATTTATAATCGTACCAATAGCTGAGTTGAATTGATCTGGGGTCTAAAACCTCGGCAGCAATTGGACGATCCCAAGTTGCAACTTTCAATGCATAGCCGGCTGGAATATTTGCCGTTAATGGAAGTCCGCCCCGAAGTGTATGAACCTTACTGATCTCATCGCTTTTAATTTCTTTAGCAAATCGAATTCCGAAAACCTCCGAGAAGAAGTCCCAACCTCTCCACTTTCCATCACTGGAATAGGATGCAGTACCGCTTGTAGCTAAAACATTGCCGCCGTGTTCTAAATATTTTTTTATTCTGATTATTTCTTTATCGCTTAACGATTTGGATCCCGGCAAAATTAATAAATCAAATTCTGAGAGTCCGTTTGTCTCTATTAAATCATCGGAGACAATCTCATATTCATAATTAAAATTAGTTGTGAACTTTTTCCATGATTTCGAATTATCTTCGAGCCATGTGCTGCCCTCCGGCAAGAGATTTTTGGTATAGCTGGAATTTAGTATTGCTGCTTTCTGTTTTTGTGATGTAAAAAAGGCTTGAAAAGTTTTTATGTTCGGTATTAAATCGTCAGACGTAAATCTTCCAAAAACTCCATGAAGAATTAAGTAAAAATTTACAACCGCCAATAGCACGATTATGAAACCAATAAAAAGAGGCAAGATCTGACTAGATTTGCCCGCTTTCTTTTCAGTTACTTCCACTGCAAATCTCCAGAAGACCGATCTTTATCAAATGATGAATAACCCTCTGAAGTATATTTCCTATACTTTGGTGTACCTACTTTTTCAATTTTTGATTTTCTTTCTGCATTGCTGGTTTTTAAATCTGTTTCATCTTTTTCCATTTTAAAATCATTGAAATATACTCTTGGTCGTTTTGAACTTTCAACTCGTTGACGAACTTCATCAAAATCCTCTTGTTCGCGAACAGTTACGAGTTCAGCTTTAGTTGGACCTACAGCATTCAGAAGAGGTTTTTGCTCTCTTCGGCTTCTTATTTTATATAGAATATAAGCGCCGATAGATAAAATAAATGTGCTTATTGTTGCAACTAAAATAATTGTTGATAAGATTGTTATTAGTTCCATGGTTCACCTTTAAGATACATTATAAAAATTTATGTGCCCGTTCTTTCTAATTTCCCCCATGTCATTTTGATTCCCAAAAACTCCTCAACTGTTGACATGGCTTTACAAATATCAATAACTAAAATGAAGAACATTCTGTAAATTATTGTGTACGGAAGTAACCTTGCTTCTTCCTTTTCAACAGCAATACAGTAAAGAGCCGATATAAAATCAAGCAGCGCTAAACCTATCCACCAAAAAATTATTAAGGATGAAAATCCGAATACCAGTGCGGCAATAATGAAAAATAAATGAGCAGCAATATTCATCGGAGGCCAAATCAATGCTTCATAAAACATTGACCAAAGAATAACTGTATTTCTAAAATTAATTGTCGGATTTACCAGTTGCTTTTTGTGCTTTCTAATTGATTGAATAATTCCTCGTGTCCAACGGTATCTTTGCTTAAGAAGCTGCTGGAAACTGGACGGTGCTTCTGTATATGAAATTGCTCTTGGCTCGTAATAAATTTTCCAACCTTTTGCCAGAATTTTCAAAGTCAAATCCGCATCTTCAGCAAAAGTATCGCTTGAATAAAACCCCGCTTGAACAATAGCACTTTTTCTAAACAATCCTATTGGTCCCGGAATAATATTAACAGCACGAACGAAGCTTTGAGCACTTCTTGCCAAATTTAATCCTTCAATGTATTCAAGTGCCTGAAGGTCTGTCAGAAATCTTTTTCTGTTAAGAACTTTCACATTACCTGCAACTGCCCCAATTGAGTGATCTTTAAAGTGACGAACTGCTCGCTTCAGGGAATCAGGAGATAACTGTGAATCACCATCCATGCACAAAACAAATTCGGCAGTTGAATATTGTATTCCCACATTTAATGCACTAGCTTTCCCGTTATTTTTCTTATTGATCAAAGAAATTTTTATTGGGTTGAATTTCCCATTCCTATATCCGACAAAACTTTCAGCTATTTCCTTTGTATCATCTGTCGAGCCATCGTTCACAATAATGATTTCATAGTTTCTATAATTTAAGTCCAGCAACGATTGAAGCGATTGCTTAAGTATTTTTGCTTCATTGAAGGCAGGAACTATTAACGATACAAACGGAGAAAAACTATTTTCTTCAAGAAATGTGTACTCATTAATATAAAGGTAAGCCAAAAATAAAATTACAAAGTATCTTACGAGAAGAATAATTAGAAAAAGTACTAAGCTTACAATTATGGAGTATTCCAGTAATGATGGCACAGACAGAATTGTTTTGGGAAGCGTATTAATTATTATAAATAGTAAAATGAATGACAACAATCCACTTATAATTATTCTTCGCAGATATAGCTTTCCCGTGTCCTTCATAGAACCATTTCCATGTTCCTCATCGATTAAGAAAGGAATTTTTTGAATTTGGCGCAGCTTTTCCATAAAATAGATAATGTTCCCTCATTACAAAAAACTCAATAACAATGCCAGCTTAATAAAAGCAAATACGATAAGAAATAGTTATGACTGGCACTCAGCTTGAAACAAACCTTCTATTAAGTTTTGAATTAATGCATTGTAAAATGAAACTCTACAACTAAAACAGATGCGATTCTAAGCCAATGATATTCAATAATTTTTCAATTGAAATAAATAATTTAAAACAGCCAAAAGGCAATTACAGAAATAGAAGTCGAGCGATAATTTACCTGTTCTCGTGCATTCTCACTAAAAATCAACTGCCCCTGCAAAGTTAAAGATTCAAAAAACTTTAATGATAATTTTGAGTTAAATTCCTTTATAAGTAAATCACTATCGGCTACTAAACCAACTTTTCCACCAATTGAAATACCCATTACGTCATCATGAATAATATTATAATCACCCCACAAGCTGTGAGATTCAAATTTGCCTGGTGAATAATAAAGCGGAGTTTCAAAGTCATAACTCAAATTATAATACTCATAACCGGCAGCAAAATCGCTGCTGAACTTTCTGCCAATCCTTAAAGTAAGCTCGTTGCTTTTATTTTCATCCGATATTTTTTTAAAAGAATATTGCCCGGATAAAACCATTTGTGTTGGTGTATAATACACACCTTCAACCGAGTAATTAATTACTCTTAAATTCGTATCAACAAGAAACGGGGAATATAATGTTTGAGCCGCATCGCTTGAGCGATATTCCCCAATTAAAGAATAACGATCTTTAATTTCTGATTTGAGAGAAACTTCAGAGATATTTTGTTTTTGTTTATTAAGATATTTTGTCTGTCCAAAAGAAAACATTGCCGTAATCATTTTTATTGGGATCACCGCAAAATTTCCGGTTATAGTATAAAAGTTCTCTTTTGATGAATCTGAGGAAACGTTTCCACGATAAATTGAGCCGCCAATTGAAATGAACTTAGGAAATCCAAGTTCTAAACGCATTCCTTGAAGATTATATTTAAAATTCAAATTATCCTTAAAGTAATATGCCTCCGGAGTTAGCAAACTATATGAAGGAAAGTTTGAGATGAAAGAAGAAAATGAACCATTTAACTCGGAATCTTGAGGAAGCCAGCTTAACCGTGTTTTAATCAGCATTGATGAAGGCGCTTGATCTAATAGTTCGTAATATATTTTTTTAGCGCTAAGGTAATCTTTCATATTATAATATGAATCACCTAAAAACAATTTGACTTCAGCATCATCTTTGTTTAGAGCATATAATGTCTTGAATTCCTTCAATGCATTCAAGGAATCGCCCTTCCAGTAATACCATTTTGCACGCTGCTTAACTAAATCGTAATCATATTTTTTATCTATAATTGATGTATAAATCCTTATTGCACTCGAATAATCATTAGCACAAACGTAAGCGTTGGCTAATTCAAAATATACTTTTTCATTGCCCGGATCTTTCGACAAGTACTCTTTGAATGAGATTACCGCTTCTTCACATTTTTTTTCGCTAAGAGAATTGCGGGCAGTCTGCAGCAAATTAAATAATTGATCATCTTTAAATTGTTTTTTCTGAAGAAATAAATTGTACTTAAGTTCTTTTGCATCAGCGTTCGTCGGATCAATTTTTTCTATTTGAGCTATATAATTTTCCGATTCAGTAAACTTTTTACTTTGATAACTTAAAATTGCCATACTTACAAGTGCTTGCATATTCTTCGAATCTTTCTTTAAAACTTTATCCAGTAAAGCATAAGCCAAATCAGGATCCGTGTTTGTCCAAACAGCTAATTGTGCACGTAATAGTTGATATTCATTTTTATCGGGATTTCTTTCTAAGAGAACATCCGAATGTTTTTTTGCTTTATCAAATTCTTTAAACCAAGATAATTTTCTGGCAAGCTCATATCTTACTTCATCATCGACTGGATTAATATTCAGATAGTTTGAATAAACATTATATGCTGAATCAATGTTGCTATTCAAGACAAAATAATTTGCAAGTTCAAGTACCGAATTTCGATCACCCGGGTTAGAATTGACTTTTAATTTAGTTTCTTCAATTCTATTACTTAAATAACGGTTCAGTTTCTCGCTAATTTCTTTTTTTAAAACAGCAAATGAAAAATCACCAACTTTATTTTTGTTCAACAAGTTTAATTGCTGTTTTGCTTCTTCTAAGCGATTCACTTTAACTAATTCATTGATAAGTAAAATCCTAATTGAATCATTCGAAGCATTTTGCTTTAATATTTTAAAATATCTATCTATTGGATACTCGCGTCCTCTCGGTTTTTGAAAAGTGCCGGTCAGTTTGTTGTAACGATACGATGTATCATTAACAGTATAGACTGAACCTCTTCCTTGAGCTAAGTTTAGTCCATCAATTGCTTCTTTAAAGAAAGGTCTAAATTTCAAAGCTTCAGTAAAAGCTGAAATAGAAATTTTATGTTTACCTAACCATAAAGTAAAATAACCGTATCTCGACCACAATCTATGATCCTCAGGATACTTCTCAACAAACTTCTTTAGAATTATTTCGCCTTTAGTTAGGTGATTATTCTTTGCAAGAATTTCAGTGAAACGAACAACTTCATCAGCAGATGGTTCTTCAAGTAAAAGATATTTATCATACCAATCTTCAGCTTCACTCCAATTACCTAAATTCTTAAAGCATTTCCCTATTTCCAAAAAATTTAGAGGTATATTCGGATGAAGTGCAATTTCTCTTTTATGCCCTTCAATTTTATTATAGAGTTGTGTGTACCATACTTTCGTAACTCGCTCAAGGGCTTTCGTAATTTTTAGATCATTTCGATTTAGTTTTGATGCTGAACGAAGATCGTAAACAGCGAATTCATATTGTCCACGGGCTTCGTAACAGATTCCCCTTAAATAATATCCTTCAGAGTTTTGCGGGTTTTCGGAAATATATTTATTAAGAAGATCTATTGCCTCACCATAGCGGTCGGCATCCATGTTTACGATTGCGTCGTGTTTAAATTTATCTGGGAGAGACTGAGCATGGAGGAAATGATCTGACTCTGAAAATAATATAATTACGCACAGGATAATTATTATCTTCATTGATTCAATTGGATCATTATAAACGAAATTTGTTTTTGCCTTTTAACTCATCAGATCTTATTTCTTTTAATAGATCTTCTGCCGTGTTAACGGACTCATCTACGCGTAACGCATAAACTGAAATGTGAGATAATAGTTTCACCATTTCCGAATTATCTTCGGCGAAAAGATTACTCTTCACTCTTGCGATAAGTCCAGTAATATCTTTTTGATCTTCTTTTGGTAAGAGAACGATGACTTTGTTTGAAACTGCGCAGATCTTATCTTTTTTCTCGACTGATAATCTTACTGCATTTCTTAATTGATTTATGGATATGATTCCATTTTTTTCTGCGGCTTCATCAATCTTAAATGAAATTAATGTAAACACTTGCCCGGTGCTTTTATAAAACGCAATCTGATTATTTACAATTAAATTAAAGTCTTCATAATTATATAAATTAGATACTAAATATTCTTCTTTGGGTGTAGTAATTTCTGACAATGATTTGTATTTCGATTCGACTGCGGTTGACTGACCATTCGCATAATATCTTGAGGAAGTAAAATTCTTTGATACAAAACTAAATCCTTTTCCCGGAACGATGCTGTAGTTTGATTTAAATTTACCTTCAGAGTGTCCCATGTTTGGTGTGATTGCCATTATTCCAGATGTCAATTTATCATCACCATTATTCCCTTTTTGGAGATAAATAATTCCGGTTGAATGACCCGCTAAAATATTCACTATATTTTTGGCTGCAGTGGTAATTGGATCACCCAGAATAATTAAGCTTGTTACACCAAAATCTTCTATTGCTTCGAATGTTTTCGTAAAAGTTTCCTCCAATAATCTGATATCTTTCAATCCTATAAATGGAGTCAATTCATCAAATACGATTTTTGCAGGCTGATATTGCTCTACCAAACCGACTATATCCTGGATATACTCAGCCAAAACTGAATCCGTTTCTCTCGTTTCACTTAAGCTGATTGAAGAGTCAACTCTAACTACTACGACATTATTTTGAGCAATGTAAGTTTGTAAATCAAAATTAATTGAAGCAGCATGTAGAATTAAATCTTTTGGTCGGCGGGTGGTGAAGTAAAGACATACTTCTTTTTGTTCTATGCATTCTTTAACAAACTCTAAAGCAAGCGTAGTTCTTCCAGACTTGTGGGCACCGACAAGTAGATATGTTCCTCCCTGATATAAACCACCCCAAGCTTTGTCTATAAGTCCAATTCCAGATGGCATAATTTGGATTTTCTGTTTCATACTCATAATAATTTTAATTTATTATTCCCAAAATTATGCCTTAGAAAAACTCGCTTATACTTCAATTATAACTATTTAATTAGATAAAATGAGACAGATTATATATGCTTGTTCTATGATGCGACACTAAATTTTATTTCGATAAACAAGAGATTTATAGTGAAAAGCCCTTGCAAAAATTAGATTGAGTAGAAATTTATGAAATAAAAAATCGAGTAACTTTTTAGAAAACTATCAGGAATTCCAAAAAAGCTACTCGACTGAAAATTCTAAATTAATTTTCCTGTGGATTAATCTCTTTTTTATTTTTGCTGTATAAAAAATTTGTGCCTATGATTATATCCCACAATGGAGAACTAACTCCAAATCCTTTTGCTGAATCCTGGTAATGATGTTTCATGTGATGATTTTTAATCGTCAGCCATAATTTGCTATGCATATTAAAATGATGAATTGCATAATGACTTATGTCGTAAAATAAATAACCAATTAAGAACCCCACAAAAAACGGAGCAACGAATGATACACCTAAAATCACTTTGAATAAAATATAAAATAGTGCAGCCAGCGGTAAGCTCACGGATGGGGGCATTACCAAACGTTTGGTGTCACTGGGGTAATCATGATGAACACCATGAAAAATGAAATGCAATCTTTTTCCAAACTGTGATTTGGGCTGAAAATGAAAAACAAAACGATGTAAAGTGTATTCAGTCAGCGTCCAAACAAAAAGACCAATGATAATTAAAGATATTATACTTAAAAAATTAAGCTCAAACAGCCAAATTGATCGATAAAGAAAATATAAAATTATCGGCAAAAAGATATAAAGAGGGACAGTGAAATGAACTCGAGAGAAAGCTTCAAAGAAGTCGCTCTTGAACATTCTGACTGTTTCATCCTTATTTGATACAAAATTTTTAGACATTTTCACCTCACTATTTGTTTACGAGTAATATAAAATATTTTTTTAATAATTGAAACTGCAATTCCTTATTAAGTTTTAACAACTCCAATTCCTGGTCGTTCCATGAGTGTAAGTTTTCCATCAATTATTTTAGTTCCGTCAAAAACATCATTCTTAATTAACAAAGCACCATCCAAATCTGCCCAGTCTACCATTGGTGATAGATGAGAAGCGGCTGAAATTGCGCACGAAGTTTCAGTCATGCATCCAATCATAACTTTCATTCCAAGCGCACGTGCCAGCAAAATCATTTTATGTGCTTCTCTCATGCCGGTGCACTTCATTAGCTTAATGTTAATGCCTGAAAAGACTCCATGAGCTTTTATCACATCTTCTAACCTTTGAACAGATTCATCACCGATTGTAGGAAGCGGACTTCTTTCTGTAAGCCATGCCATGTCATCAATTTGTGTTTTAGGCATTGGCTGTTCGACGAATAAAACGTTTCTTTCCTTTAACCAGTTTATCATTTCTAGTGCGAAGTTTTTGTCCTTCCAGCCTTGGTTAACATCAACAGTTATTGGAGTATCAGAAACTGATCGGATTGTTTCAATCATTTCTTTGTCGGTTTCTCTTCCCAATTTTACTTTTAAGATTTTATATACTTCAGCTTCTTTAACCTTAGCTCGAACCATATCCGGTGTGTCAATTCCAATTGTAAAAGAAGTATAAGGAGTTTTTTCTTTATCAAATCCCAAAATGTTATACCACGGCTGATTTAACAGCTTACCAACGAGATCATGCAAGGCAATATCAATAGAAGCTTTTGCAGCCGGGTTACCTGGAGCAACTTTATCAATGTCATTTAAAATATTTTCCAAATCAAAAACATTTTCGTATTTAATCAGATCAACTTTTGATAAAAATTCCGTTACAGTTTGATGAGATTCACCGAGGTATGGCGGTAATGATGCTTCTCCATATCCAACCATACCGTCATATTCTATTTCTGTTAAAACAACTGGTGTAGTTGTTCTTGAATTTGTTGCAATTGTAAAAACGTGCTTTAGCTCAAGTGTATAAGGTTTGTAAGATAGCTTAAGTTTACCATTCATTTTAAAACCATTGGATTTTTCAATAAGTGATTTTGCCGGGTACAATGCTGTAAAAGCACTTCCAACTAATAAGCCGGTTGTTTTAAGAAAATCTCTGCGTTTCTGTTTCATATTATTTGTAATTTTTATTTAAATCCTTGATAAGTTTTACATCGTTCCTTCCGAGCGAACCTAAAACTCTTTTTGCCTTAATAAAAGTCTTCAATCTGCCTTCAGCAAAATTACTTTTTGTGTTATCAAAACTGTTTATTCGTACTCTTCCGGAAGCATGAATAAATTCCAAATTTCCAAGATAAATTGCAACATGAGATATTTTTTCTTTGCCTGTAATGTGATCTATACTTCCAAAAAATAATAAATCACCGGGCATAAGATTATCAAATCCATTTTTAGTATCAACTAACTCACCAATGTGAACTTGCTGTGAGGCATCACGGGGAAGCTGCACACCATTTAACTGAAATACCCGTTTAGTAAATCCGCTGCAATCCAAACCTTTGATTGAAGTTCCTCCCCACACATATGGAATTCCCATCATCATGTGTGCAGTAAAATTAATTGCATCGTAAGATTGATTTCGTTCATCTAACCACTCTTCATAATCCTGGACTTGATCATTCAAAATAAAAGCGATACGTTCATCGGGAAATTCAACTTTTATAAAATCCTCTTTACGAGAAATAAATTTTAATAAATTACCTTGTACCACATCGGATACGGGCGTTGAGTAAACATTCCCCTCAGAATACGAAAACGTAAAAGGTATGGTAACGATGATCTTTTTTGTTTTATTCCATTCATCAAATTTTTCATGATCCATAAGATATACACCATCATTATCCATCCACCCGATATAATCATCCTCACATTGCACCAAATACCATTCGCCGGAGGATTTTAATATTTTTAATCTCGATCCAAGCAGTACCTGAGTAGCGAGTTCCGCAGAGTGCTCCGGTTTTGTTCGTACATCCGCAACTGAAAGGTTTACAATCCCGTAAATCTTTGTTCCTAAATCCACTGAAGGAAGCATAATGATTTGATCTACAACATTTGATTTTTCCAGAAGCGACAGCAATTCCTTCTTTGCTTCGGGCAAGTTTGTCTCACCGGAAAGGTAAACGAATTTTTCTTCTGATGTAAAGTTAATATTAAAAATGGCTGTTCGTTTATCCGCGGCATATTTTGTTCGAATCTCCTCGATGATTTTAGGAATATCTCCTGCATTAACTTGTGCTGTTGATTGGTGAATCATCAATAAAAATATGATAAATGTGAACAATAATTTCATGACACTATACTAAAGTAGAATTTAATATTCGAAAGTACACAGGCACTAACAGCAAAATTTCTTGGGCAGTTCTATAATTAGTTTCATAAATCATGTTAGTTTTCAATTAAAATTCATATTTTAGATCAGAACTTTTTTACGATTCAATAATTTAAAGGAATAAACCATGACAACAGCCGGATACATTTTCATGTTTATAGCTTGGGGAATTATTTTATCTCTCACATTTTTTTGTTTCTACAAAGTTTTTAAAATCGAAAGAAAAAGCAATTGATATGATCTGTACTTTTACTTTTTATTGCAAACAATGTTTTAAATAGAAAACCCATTCGTTTCATCAGTATTATTTAAGCTTTTATCCATAGGTCTATAAGCTACATTACTTTCTGGAGCTGCTAATTTGATCTTACCCTTTTCTATATTTTTATATAAAAGATCATTTTCAATCAAATAATAAAACTGTTTATTAAATTCTTCTAAAGAAATTCCGCAGGTAGCTGCATATTTTGCAAGCTCATGCGGATCTTCAAAATCAGCTTGATTTAATCTTAGCATATATCTGCGGGCAACATAAAAAGATTCCGATGAAGGATCAACCATCCTAACTCTTGTTTTTTTAGTTGCCGGGTCAATAATTTCATTGAAAAATAACGGAACAAAATATCCATTCTGAATTGAAACCATCGCAGCATTTCCTCCGGTCAAAATAAACTGAGCGGCGGCAAATCCCAAATCTCTTGTGTATTCCATATCAAAAGGAATTGGATCGGCACATCGAAGTTCATAACCAATATTTTTAGCAACAATTGTAGTTTTTATTCCAAAATTATGCAGGCGTTCCTGAACTTTATATTTTAATATTTCACCAAAATTTATTTCTGCAATTCTAATATTATCATGAGCATCTCTTTCAACATTAACAAGCATTTCAAGATCATTAGGATCTAAATGCTCAACTAAACCTTCAGCTAAGATAGCAACTCCATCTTTCCTTCCATAACTAAGCCGCTTGATTATAGCTCCGACAAGTATATCTACCATGTGATTTATACTTATGATCTTCGATGGAAATTCTTCAGGAATAAGAGTTAAAGTTGCACCAGTTGCCTTGCCAATCCCAAGTGCAAGATGCCCGGCTTTTCTTCCCATTGTTACAACAAAGTACCATCTTGAAGTAGTTTGTGCATCAACCATTAAATTTTTTACAACCTCAACTCCAATGTGGCGTGCTGTCTGAAATCCGAACGTCGGGATTCCATGAGGAAGATCAAGATCGTTATCAATTGTTTTGGGAACGTGAACGACATGTATTCTACCCGAAGCCATCTCCTCAACCTTAAGTGCGCTGAAGGCGGTATCATCACCGCCGATTGTAATTAGCTTATCCACATTTAACCTTAGAAGTGAAGTGATCGTATTTTCAAGATGCTTAGCGTCTTTCGTAGGATTATTTCTTGCGATACCAATATATGAACCGCCGCTAAAATGAATTCGACTTACACCTTGAATGGTTAGCTCTTTGGTGTGAGATATATCGCCTTCCATGATCCACTTAAAACCATCTTTAATTCCAATAACTTCAATTCCTTCCATTTCCGTTCTAATTGTTGCCGCACCAATAACGCTATTTATACCAGGTGCAGGACCTCCACCAACCAAAATTGCTAATTTCTTTGGGGCAATTGACATTCTAATATCTCCTAATTCCTTTATTCTGAATATTTATTTTTTTTGAAGGTTCAATTTTTATTGATCCGTTAAAATTTACTTGCATTAAAATTACTAAATATATTCCTGAAGTAATTAATTCGGAATTCAAATCAATTTCTATCCATCTTGTCCGAAACTTTCCTCGTCATTTCTCCAATCAAAAATTTTCCTTTCAGTAATTCTATAGAGAATAACTTAGTTCGATTTAAAGCCGCTTAAAGCACTTTAAGTTTAGCAAAACGAAGCATTAATTGCTTTAAATTATTTCCTTCAAAAATTACAGTGGCTTTAAGCATATCTCCATTACCAGTAACCTGCGTTACTTTACCCAGCCCGAATTTTTCGTGCATGACCCGGCTGCCGGCTCTTAATCCTTTATTATCTTGATCAAAATCCTCATAATCAACCGTTTCGAAATATTCATAGTACATTTCTTTTTTGGATTTACGATTTAGGTTTTTACGTCCTATTCCGCCGTTAACTTCGGCGATGGTTTCCGGATCTACCTCATCTATGAAACGTGAGCGGCTTTGGTAGGCAACTTCTCCAAATCTATAACGTGATCGTGCATGTGAAAGATAAATTTTATGTTTAGCACGGGTAATTGCCACATAAAATAAACGTCTTTCTTCTTCAAGTCGAGTATCAGAGCTAAATCTGTTAGAAAGAGGGAAAATGTCTTCTTCACAACCCGAAATAAACACAATCGGGAATTCCAATCCCTTGGCACTATGAATGGTTAATAAAGTAACGGCATTTCTTTCTTCATCATAATTATCTACATCCGCCACAAGAGAAACTTCCTCCAAGTATGTTTCAAGTTTTGCATTTTTATTTTCATTTGAGAATTCACTTAATGATGATAACAATTCATTTATGTTATCCCATCGTGCAATTGATTCAGGTGTATTTTCTTCCTTAAACATTCTCAGAATTCCTAACTCATCGACAAGTGCACGTGAAAGTTCACCAACCGACAATTTATCTTTTAATCCAATGTACTTATCTAAAAGCACACGGAATTGTTTTACGTTCTTTTGAATTCTTTCTTTGATGTCTATTACTTCAAATACCCGGGACATGGTTTCAAAAAGATTAAGCTCATGTTTTCTTGCAAAGGCGATCATTCGGTTTAAAGTTGTACTTCCAATACCTCTTTGTGGAAAGTTCATTATTCTTAGTAAACTTTCTTCATCGTTCTGGTTTGAGATAACTCTAAGATATGCAATTACATCTTTTACTTCTTTACGTTTATGGAATTCAATCCCACCTAAAATGGTGTAAGGAATTTTTTCTTTTCTGAAGATATCCTCAAGTACACGAGATTGTGCATTAGTTCGATATAAAACTGCAAAATCATTTAAAGAAAGTTTCTTCTTAGAAATTTCTTTTTTAATGTACCTTGCAATCTGGAAAGCTTCATCTTTTTCATCTGCACATCGCACTAAAGTTAGAAGTTCACCGTCATTATTTTCAGTCCACAGGGTCTTAAATATTTGTTCTTTATTATGCTTAATCACTGAACTTGCTGCTTGTAGAATTACTTTTGTTGAACGATAATTTTGTTCAAGCTTAAATACTTTATGTTTAGGAAAATCTTTTTCGAAGTCTGTTATATTTTTAAAATTAGCTCCGCGCCAGCTGTAGATGCTTTGGGCATCATCACCAACGACGCACAATTTTCCATTCTTGGAAACTAACATTTTAATCAGCTCATACTGAGCTTTGTTCGTATCCTGGAATTCATCAACAAGTATGTAGTCAAAAATCTTACGGTATTTCTGGTGAATTCTTTCATTTCTGTTGAATAGTTCGATAGGTTTAAGCAGAAGATCTTCAAAATCCATTGAATTGTTAGCGAACAGACGTTTCTGAAATTCATCATAAATGTCTGCAATTTTTTCATCATTAAGCGAAGTCATATGCTTCTTTCTAAATTCCCTTGGCATGATCATATGATTTTTCAAATAACTTATGCGATGCCTTACAGCATTAACAGATAAAGATTCAATTTCAATGTTAAGATTAGTCATAATGTTCTGAACTAACGACTGAGAGTCATCAGTATCATAGATTGAAAAATTGGGGCGGTAATCTAAATGCTTTGCTTCAATCCTGAGTATTCTTGCAAAAATTGAGTGGAAAGTACCCATCCAAAGAGCATCGGATTTGTTACCAATTAACTCTTTTATTCTTTCCTTCATTTCATTAGCTGCTTTATTTGTAAAAGTTAGAGCTAATATATTTTCGGGCGGATAACCAGTATCAATTAAGTATGCAATTTTGTAAGTGAGAACTCTCGTTTTTCCGGAACCTGCACCGGCGATAACCATTACAGGTCCATCATTATATTCTACGGCTTTTCGTTGTTCAGAATTTAATGCTTTAAGGTTCACAATTTTACCTTCAAAGTGGAGAATAAATAATTTTTTGAGTGCGAATATATTCAATTGTTGATCTAATAAAAAGGTAAGTAATTGGTGTATCGCATCCTTATCTCCTTGATTTTCTTACATATAAAAATTCAAGTGAAGTAAATAAATAAGCTTACTCTAAGAATGATTTATGTTCATTTACTCAAGTTCACCGCTTGTTTTTGTAAACCGTTGTCCGAAGGACTCCATGGTGAAACGGTTCATAATTATTAAATTTTCCCATTCTCAGCGGGATTTGGCTTGCCATCCCCTTGGGAAATCCCGCTGAGAACTATATAAAGACACAAATTTTATAACCGTTTTACCTGTACGCTTATGGTGTAGCGGTTTTTATCTCTATGCGATCGACTTGAACTCATTTAGATGAATTATCAAAACTTTTTTCCAATTGATCTTGCAGTCATTTTTTTAATTGTATAGATTCAAACAACAAATTTTCACAAATAAAAGAGGCATACCATGATCAAAGAAAAAATTCTTAAAATTCTTAACAAACAGATAAATGAAGAATTTTATTCATCTTATTTGTACTTATCTATGTCCAATTATTTCAGTTTAGTAAATTTAAATGGTTTTGCAAAATGGATGAGAGTGCAATCACAGGAAGAATATGCACACGCCATGAAAATATACGACTACATTCTTCAAAGAGATGGAAAAGTTACCCTTTCAAAAATTGAAACTCCCAAAGCCGTCTGGAAATCTCCTTTGGAAATATTTCAGGAAACTCTAGAGCACGAAAAGTATATTTCCACGCGCGTAGATAATATTGTAAATCTTGCTATCCAGGAAAAAGATCATGCGACAACCCAGTTTTTCCAGTGGTTTGTAAGTGAACAAGTTGAAGAAGAAGCAAACGCAATCAATATTGTAGAAAAAATGAAAATGCTTGGTGATAATAAGAATGGAATCTTTATGCTTGATCGTGAACTAGGACAAAGACAGTAATTCTTTTAGATATACCAGATTTATAGATTCATCTCTGCAGCGAAAATATTTTTTTAGATATGCCAGATTTGGAAATCCTTTACAGCAACGAAAATCTGGCATATCTATGAATGGTTTGTCACATATTTGTCCAAAATAAATTTCAAATTTAAAATATTACTTCAATCTATTTTCTAAAAAATAAGGGAATAAGGTTATTACACTTCAGGTCATTTGTTTTACTAAGGTTAAATAAAGACTTACCTCTAAGTACGTGGTTAATAGTTTAATTTAACCTTAGTAACCCGCATAAGGTAGACAATTTTAACCTTATGACCTGATTAGAAAAGTTTAGGATTGTTTAGTATAGTAAAAGCTTTGGAATACTCGTATGAATTTCCTTTTGAAACAAAGAAAAAGGAATCACATATGAGGGGGATTTAAATTATCAATAAATAAAATCTTTTTCATACAGATAATTATTAAGACTTTATTACTGATCCAGATATTTTTAGGACAGCAGTAGTTTGTCAAAAGAATCACTAATTTTTTATTTCTGAAAGAGGAAAAGCCGTGTTTCTCATTGAATGAACTTTGTTAGCAACAGGTAATTTAATTTCCTTCTTAACTCTTTCTTCAAAGTAATCTCTAAATCTCATCACCATAAATTTTACAGGCCAAGCTGCAGCATCACCTAAAGCACAAATTGTATTGCCTTCAATATTATTTGCGACAGATATTAACAGATCAAGATCATTAACCGATCCTTCACCTCTTAAAATCCGATTTAGTATTTTTAACAGCCAGCCTGTACCTTCGCGGCAAGGTGTGCACTGTCCGCAGCTTTCATGATAGTAAAATTTTGCAATCCTCGCGAGGACTTTTACAAGATCGGTATCTTCATCCATAACCATAACTCCGCCGGTACCGATTGCTGAACCCGCAGCTTTAAGTGATTCAGCATCCATTTTGATCCCTTCAAGCTGATCACCCCGTAATGGAGGCATTGAACTGCCGCCCGGAATCACACATAAAATCTTTTTATTACCCGGAACACCGCCCGCATAATTGTAAATCAAATCAGTAAGCAGGGTACCTGAAGGAAGTTCATAAACACCAGGTTTATTCACGTGTCCGCTAATGCCAAAAAGAATTGTACCGGGATGCTTCGGCTCACCAATTTTAGCGAACCAATCCCAGCCCTTGGAAATAATCGGTGGAACATTTGTAATCGTTTCAACATTGTTGACGGTAGTTGGGCAACCCCACAAACCAAATTGTGCAGGGAACGGCGGTTTAACCCGAGGATATCCCCTCTTACCTTCAATGGAATTCATTAGGGCCGATTCTTCACCACAGATATATGCACCTGCACCTTTGTGAACGAAAATATCGCAGTAAAAATCAGTACCAAATTTTTCTTTCATTCCTTGACCGACAAATCCATTTTGGTATGCATCGGATAGAGCTTTCTCAAATAGCTTTATCCACTTATGATATTCACCACGGATGTAAACGTAAGTTGTCTTTGCACCGATAGCATAAGAAGTGATAAGTATGCCTTCAATTAATTGGTGAGGATTAAATTCAAATATCTGCCTGTCTTTGAAAGAACCCGGTTCACTTTCATCGCCGTTCACGCATAAGTACTTTTCTTTGGTAGTTGTCTTAGGCATGAAGCTCCACTTTAAACCTGCGGAGAAAGCTGCACCGCCTCTTCCACGCAAGCCGGATTTCTTAACTTGACTAATTATATCATCGGGAGATTGACCAAATGCTTTTCTCACAGCGGTATAGCCGCCATTGGCAATGTAAACTTCAATTAAGTGAAGATCTTTTATATCGGGAAGAACAATTTTTTCCATTAAATAGATTTCTTTAAATCTTCTAAAAGTTTATTTACTTTATCAACAGATAGATTTTCATAATAATCTTCATTTACAGCAATCATCGGAGCAGTGCCGCATGAACCCATACACTCAACTTCTTCCAAAGAAAATTTTTGATCGGCTGTGACTTGCATGTTCTCAATTCCTAAATTCTTCTTTACATTTTCATATATATTGTAAGCTCCCCGAAGCATGCACGAGACATTCGTACAAACTTGAAGATGATATTTTCCCATTGGTTTTTGGTGATACATTGTGTAAAAAGTAACAACACCTAAAACCTCTTCGGGATTTATTCCCAATACTTTAGCAACTTCTTGCATAACCTCATTAGATATCCATCTGTTTTGCGCTTGAGCAATCCAAAGCACGGGCATGATGGCTGCTTGCTTGTCAGGATACCTTTTGATGACATCATTTACTTTATCTAAATTTTCTTGAGTAAACTTAAATTGCATTTCCTAAAATATTAAATATGAAAAATTTTCTATTTGTCTGCTTCACCCATTACTGGATCAATGCTTCCAATAATTGCCACAATATCTGAAACCATATAACCTTTTACCAAATGTGAAACCGCCTGCAAATTATTAAACGAGGGTGATCTGATTTTACATTTCCATGGATGCCCTTCACCCTTGCTAACGAAATAAAATCCGAGTTCACCCTTTGGATTTTCAACTGCATGATAAATTTCTCCAACTGGAGGATTTATTCCGAAGTTGACTATCATGAAATCGTGAATGAGTTCTTCCATTTTGGAATATACTTCATATTTTTGGGGCAGAACTTTTTTCGGTTGATTTGTTAAAACATCACCTTGAGGAATTTTATCTAAAATTTGTTTAACGATCTTCGCACTTTCCCGCATTTCATCTATTCGTATAAAATAACGAGCTAGGCAATCACCTTCAGGGTAAGTTGGAATTTTGAAATCCATTTCGTTATAAAATAAATATGGTTGGTACCGTCTTACATCATAGTCAACACCGCTGCCTCGCAAATTTGGACCGGTCAATCCTAAATCCAATGCATCTTCTCCCGATATAACTCCAACACCTTCCAATCTATCAATGAAAATCCGATTAGAATTTAAAAGTTTTTCGCATTCCTCTAAATTTTCATCAAACTGATTTATGAACCACTCAACTTTTGACCTGGCTTCGGGCTGCATATCATTTGCAACGCCGCCAATTCGCGTATAACTATTTGTAAATCGCGCACCGCAAATAATATCCCATATATCAAGAATCTTTTCTCGTTCTCGAAAAGTCCATAATAATACGGTAAGAGCACCAACATCCATTGCCATTGAACCAACCGCAACTAAATGTGAAGCTATCCTTGAAAGTTCAGATACCAACATTCTAATATATTGTGCTCTCGGAGGAGCTTCGATGCCAGCTAATTTTTCAACTGCTAATACCCAAGCTACATTATTACACATTGGGGCTAGATAATCTAATCTGTCGGTATGAGGAATAAACTCATAGTACGACATGTTCTCAGCCATCTTCTCATATCCGCGATGTAAATAGCCAAGTTCAGGAACGCACGCAATAACAGTTTCACCATCAAGACGAAGAACGAGACGCAATACACCATGTGTTGCCGGATGCTGCGGTCCCATATTTAAAATCATCTCATTTTCTAAAGCATCCTCAATAGAAAGTCCGGTATCGGCTTTAAGAAGAGCTTCTATAATTTTAGGATGAACTTCGTCTCTGTTTACAATTTCCATATTAAATTATTTTTTTGGTAAAGCTAAAGATCCAGGAATGCCGAGAAGCGGAAAATCTTTTCTTAACGGATAATGCTCAAATTCTTCGGGCATGTACATTCTTCGTAAATCGGGATGATTATTAAAATTTATTCCATACATATCATAAACTTCCCTCTCATGCCAGTTGGCTGCTCTCCAAATTGACGAAACAGAATCTATATTACAATCTGATTCATCAACATCTGCTTTAACAACGAGTCGGAATTTATTTTTAAGAGAAAAAAGATGATAAACGACCGTAAATCTATTTTTCCTTTTTGCCCAATCAATCGCAGTTACATCTTCACAATGTATGAATTTTAATTCAGTGTCATTTTTAAGCAACTTACAAACTTCAACTACATCCTTCTTTGCGATCTGAAGTGTCAACTCATTCTTGTATTCAGAAAATTCTAATTGAACATTAGGAATGGCTGAACTAAGACGATTTAGGATAATCTCTTTCACAATAATGATATTAATTATTTTGAATTATATTAAGTTCAGGCAAAGGTTTGTTCTGAAAATCCCGAGCTTTTGTTCTGCCAATTTTTTCCTGTAATTGAATTAAGGCATTTAAAAGATTATCAGGACGAGGTGGGCAACCAGCTACATAAATATCTACAGGCAGGAATTGATCAATTCCCTGAACAACCGGATATGATCTATACATTCCACCAGTTGATGTACATGCGCCCATTGCAATCACCCACTTCGGATCAGGCATCTGATCATAAATCTTTCTAACCACGTGCGACATTTTATATGTAACTGTACCGGCTACAAGCATAAGATCGCATTGTCGCGGAGTAAATCTCATCACCTCGGAACCAAAACGGGCAATATCATATTTTGGATCTGCGGCAGCCATCATTTCAATTGCACAGCATGATATTCCCATTGGCATGGGCCATACCGAACTTTTTCGCGACCATGCAAGTATAGCATCTAATTTTGTAGCTAAAAATCCATCTTGAGTTAATTTTGCTTCTAATCCCATTTAAACCCACCTTTTTTATAAACGTATAAATATCCTATTTCAAATACCACTAAAAAAACAAACATTGATATGAAGGCAGAAATTCCAAACTCATGGAATAATTTTTTAAATTGAACCGCCCATGGATAAACAAATATTACTTCCAAATCGAAAATTATGAAGAGCATCGTAACAAGATAATATTTAATTGAAACACGTTCATGCGTTGTTCCAACAGGTTTCATCCCACTTTCATAAGTAGAAAGTTTTTCGGAAGTAGGTCTTTGCGGCCCAAATATTGTTGAAGAAAGAACGGTTGCAATCCCAAAAATAATGGCGATTCCAAGTACGATAAAAACAGGTAAGTATTGCTCTATCATTTATTTTATGATCAATTTTTGTTTTCAAAACTTATCTAAAAAATGGCTGATTGTCAATTTAAACACCTTGCATCTATACGACTTTAATGATGATTTTTGTTTAGATTATATTAATTCAAAATAAATTTCAGATTTTTTTTAGCTTTTGTTATACATAGCATCTATAAAATAAGGTGATAAGGTTATATTTCTTCCGGCTAAAAGTTTTTACTAAGGTTTAATAAAAATAAATACAGGGTCACTGATCAAATATCTATGATTAAGAACCTTAGTAAAACAAAATAATATAGGTTCTTTCAACCTTATAACCTTATTTGAAAAATTGTTGTTTAATTTGTTATCGAAAAATCCTTCCCCGCATCCAGAGGAACTTTCTTTTGCAAGGAGAAGAGGAAAATTAATTAATAGAGGGATTGTATTCAGAAATAATAAAACTCTATTTAATACAAATAACTAGGAAGATTTTATTTCTATTCATATTTATTTTGGATAGCAGTGTTCAGATAATAAATATCATTGTGATAAGAAGAATTAATAAATACTTGATGCGTGCATTCCTAAATTTTAAGACCTTTATTCTGTTTGAAAAGATAAAATCCTGCTGGATTATTCTTGTATCTTTTTTGATTATCTCTTCAACAATTCACATTGGATGCGAACGTCCCACTGATGCTAATCAAAAAGATGATGGAATTCCACCGGCGGTTCCGACGGGAGCTCAGATATCTTACGCCTCTGATGGAGAAATTTTAATTGAGTGGATTCCCAACACCGAGATTGACTTGAAGGGTTACAATGTTTATCGCAAGACAAGTAAAACTGATTACGCCTTCTTAACCTTTACTGTCAACAGCTATTGGTTTGATGATTCGCTAAGCTACGATGAAAAATATTCATACAAGATATCGGCAGTTGATATTTGGGGTAGCGAAAGCCAAATGTCCGCAGAAGTCTATGCAACTCCATCAAATCAGTTTCCGCCGGTAGGACCCAGGTATTTAAATATTAATGCAAGAAATTGGGAAGGAAAAATTTCTGTGTTCCTCAATTGGGAACCAAACAACGAAAGCGATGTCGTAGGTTATAATGTTTACCGAAGCTTGAGTTCATCTTTTACTGCCGACAGCACTAATCTTGCTGGATATACAAGTGATATTCAATTCAACGATACTACCAATATCTTAATTTATAAGGATTATTATTATAAAATTCGTGCTGTAGATAAAGGCGATTTGTTTAGTGATGAAAGCAGTGTTGTCAGCGATCAAGTTTATGAGATGGCTGGTCAAA
>Ga0209002_10000080_pt1 | contig 56076 bp, 55 predicted proteins | sample Rifsed16ft2_FD_184010 | JGI IMG/M metagenome (GOLD analysis project Ga0209002, IMG submission 184010) | Soil microbial communities from Rifle, Colorado, USA - sediment 16ft 2 (version 2) | ecosystem: Environmental > Terrestrial > Deep subsurface > Rock core/Sediment | place: Rifle, Colorado...
GGGTGACGTCGATTCGCGGGAACACGGCCACGTACCCCGCCGTCACCCGTCCGTAGAATCGGTCGTATTCCGCCTCCATGTCCGCGACCCGGGCGGGGTAGGCGAAGCCATAGAGCCGCGCCGCATCGAGCTGTAGGGCCAGCCCCGGGTTGCTGAGGTCCGCCGAGTGCAGGAGGTCATCCACGGCGGCCCGAACCCCGTTCGCGTCCGTGCCGACGAGACCGCCCGCGACAAGCTCGAGGATCTCCGCGTCCGTGAGGATCCAGTCGTAGTCCGTGGGGAATCTGTGTTTCGTCAGCGTCCAGTAGTCGAAGGCGAGGCGCACGTCGGGGTCCGAGTATGCGGGGTACGTCGACTGCACCCGTGCCACGGATTCCGCGAAGCGGTTGTCTTGGTCGAGGTGCTCATGCCAGCCGGTCGCGAACCGCCACGCGTTGCGACTCAGGGGCCAAGCGCGGGACACGAGTCCCTGCGTGAACACGATGTCGTCCGTCCGCGGCTCCCCGGGCGGGAGGAAGTGGTCGACGTCCGCGAGGAGCGCACCCGCCCGGAAATATGGGTCCGCCCACACCCCGTTCGCAAGCCCCGCGTGTGCGCCGAAGTTGGCGGCCTGCGTGGGGCTTGCCAGGGACAGCGCCAAGAGCCCGATCGGGATGAGGAGGGCATAGCGCACGAGGGAGCATCCCCCGGTCATGGCTTGAAGGTCGCGCCGTAGCCGGGGCGTCGAGCGGGACGCGCGAGCCCCCCGAGCCTCGTTGATTCCTGGCTCCTCGTGCTCCTCGTGGGGGTAGTCGTCGCGTTTCTCATCCTCAAGTCCCTGTTCGGCCGGAGGCGGCGCCAGACCGTCGACCCGCCGCCACTCCGGGTACCGTGAACGAACCGGGCTGGGCCGCAGCCGTCCCGTGGCACCAGTACTTTCACTAACCCCCCCGGATTACCCTTAGCCGGGGGAACCCTGTGGCATCCTCGGGTAAGAAAGTGGAAGCGAAGACCGTCGAGGAACTCCCTGGCGTCGGCCCGGCGACCGCGGAGAAGCTGAGGGAAGCGGGCTACACGGACATGATGGCGCTGGCCGTGGCGTCCCCGGGGGACCTGGCGGAGGTCGCGGAGATCGGAGACGCCGTGGCGAAGAAGATCATCGCCGCCGCCCGCGAGGCCGCGGACGTCGGCGGCTTCGAGACGGGCGACGTCATCTTGGAGCGGCGGAAGAGCGTCGCGAAGCTCACCACCGGGTCGAAGGCCCTCGACGAGCTCCTTGGGGGCGGTCTCGAGACGCAGGCGATCACGGAGACCTACGGTGAGTTCGGCTCCGGGAAATGTTGCGGAGGCGACACGCCCGTGTTCTACTACAACGAGAAGCACCCCCACTTGGAGCCCATCGCGAGTGTCTACGAGAAGTACGCCGCGCGCTTTGCGGAGCAACCGTTCGAGAACGGGTTCGTCGTCCGGGACCTCTCCGTCGAGGTCCTCGGTCTCCCTTCGAGCGGCTTCGGAAGTACTCGCGCCGTCGCGCTCTATCGGGAGCGGGCGGAGGCCGTCTATCACATCCGCAGCTCACGCGGGGCCGAGTTTCGGGTCACGGGAGCGCACCGTTTTCTCACGGTCACCGATCAGGGGGTTCAGTGGGTTCCGGCAGCCTCGTTATCCGTCGGAGATCCAATTGGATGTCCGAAGCAGATTCCGATGTCACCGGGAGAGCTCTCTGACGACGACGCGTATTTCCTCGGCCTCTTCGTGGCGGAAGGCACGGGTACGCGTACCCTCTCGCTGTGCAACACGGACGAGAGGATCATCGAATGGACCCGCTCGTACATCGAACGCCGTTTTGGGTACTCCCCCAGAGTCCGTGTGGATCCGAAACGCCCCCACGTGAAGACGGTCCTTTTCAGGAAGCCGACCAAGGTTTTCCTGGGCACGTTGGTGGGGACACGCGCCGGCGCGAAGCATGTGCCCGATTTGGTTCTTGCCGCGAGGGAGAGTGCCGTGCGTCACTTTCTCGCCGGATACTGGGACGGGGACGGCTCGGTTGGACCGGTTGTCAGCGCCACGACGAAGAGCCAGCGGCTGGCGCATGGCCTTGCCTACCTGTTCGGTCAGCTCGGCGTCCGCGTCTCCGCCACAAAGAGGTTGAGCAAGGGGTCAGTCTTCTACGTCATTCATGTTGTCGGGTTTGACCGCGATGGCTTGAGCCTGCCGATGCTCACGAAGTCCGTTCCGGAAATCCATACGCGGAACTCCGCCCACGGCTACCCGACTCGGATTCCGCAGTACCTCGCCTTGGTCTACCGCCGGTCGCTCGGCGGTAGCCGCGGGCGACGGCGGAAGGCTGTCGGTCGCGCGAACAACAATTCCGAGACGTTCTACCACGTCCTCACCAGGAGCCGGTACGAGGACAAGACGATCAACGACGTCACGTTCGGCAAGGTCGCAGAGGCGTTCCTCGAGGGATACCACTTTGTGCAGGAAGCGGAAGGGCTGGTGCGGAACCTCGGGTCACTGTCCGACGCCGACTTCCGGCGTCTCGTCGATCTGCTCCCCTTTCCGTTTCAGGAAATCGCGGGCGATGTCGGCATCTCTCCCGCGGGCGCGCGCAACTACCTCTTCCGGGGTCTCCCGAAGAACCTCGCAGCGCGGACGCGGGTCCAGGAGGCCCTCGCGACGCGGCTGGCGGACCGTCGAAAGGTCCTCGAGGAGGCGTTCCCGCAGCTCCGGAACATCTACTCGCTCGCGTGGGACGAGATCGTCTCCATCGAGGAAAAACCACACGATGACTGGGTGTACGATTTCGTGGTTCCTGACGGCCACGCGTTCGTCGGCGGCGCGGTCCCCACGTTCATGCATAACAGCAACCTCGCACATCAGCTCGCGGTCAACGCGACACGGCCCGTGGATGAGGGCGGGCTCGGGGGCGACACCGTCTGGATCGACACGGAACAGACGTTCCGGCCCGAGCGGATCTCCTCGATGGCGGAGGCCCTGGAGCTCGACGTGGACAAGGTTCTCCAGAAGGTCCACGTCGCGCGCGCGTTCAACTCGCACCACCAGATGCTCCTCGTGGACAAAGCGAACGACCTCGCGAAGGACTTCCCCATCCGGCTCATCGTCGTCGACTCCCTGACCGCGCACTTCCGCGCGGAGTATGTGGGCCGCGGCGTCCTCGCGGAGCGGCAACAGCTTCTGAACAAGCACATCCACGAACTCATGCGGTTCGGGGACGTGCGCAACGCCACGATTTACGTGACGAATCAGGTCCACGCGAAGCCGGACGCGTTCTTCGGGGACCCCACGCGCCCGATCGGGGGGCACATCGTGGGCCACAGCGCGACGTTCCGGATCTATCTACGGAAGAGCAAGGGCGGGAAGCGGATTGCACGCCTCGTGGACTCGCCGAACCTGCCGGAGGCCGAGGCCGTCTTCTCGATCACGGAAGACGGCATTAGCGACTGAGCGGCGGTCGGCAGGCGCAGAGGATTGTTCTTTCACAATCCCTTTATAGCCCACTCCCGTTCGGCCGCGGCATGGGCGCGCCTCCGCGGATGTTGATCCCAGGCCCCGTCCCGATCGACCCGCGTGTCCACGAGGAGCTGGCGAAGCCGGCACAGCCCCACTACGGAGACGAGTGGGTCCGGAAGTACCATGAAATCGAGGACATGCTTCGTCGCCTCTTTCAGGCGAAGGACGTGGAGGTCTATCCCATCGCGGGGCCCGGGCACTCCGGCCTCGAGACGATTGCCTTCACGCTGCTCCGACGCGGGAATCGCGTGGCGGTGATCGACAACGGGTTCTTCGGGACGCGGTGCGCCGACGTGCTGCGGACGCATCACGTGCAGGTTGAAGCGATCCCGTCGAAGTGGGGAGAACCGCCCGATTTGGCGGCGGTGGAGAAGGTCGTGAAGAAGGGCGTCGCGTGCCTGACGGTGGTCCACAACGAGACCTCGACGGGCATGACGAACCCGATCCGCGAGTTGGCGGAAGTCGCGACGAAGCATGGCGCATGGGTGATCGGCGACGCGGTGTCCTCGTTGGGCGGCATCGCGCTCCCGTGCGGAGAATGGGGAATCGAGACCGCTTTCGCCGCCAGCCAGAAGTGCCTCGCGGCGCCGCCCGGCATTGCCCCCGTGATGGTCAGCCGCCGGCTCCTCGAGGAGGCGGACCCCGCAACCGCGGAGGGCTGGTACCTCAACCTGTTCAGCTGGGAGAAGATCAAGAAGGACTGGGGGGATTGGCACCCGCAGCCGACGACGATTTCCTCCAACATTCTCTTCGCCTTCCACCGTGCGCTCGAACTCCTTCACGAGGAGGGCCTCGACAGGCGCATCCGCCGCCACCAGATCATCGGTCGCGCGTATCGAGAGGGACTGACCGGCCTCGGCTTCTCCCTGTTCTGCGACGAGAAGTACGCGTCGAACACGGTCTCGAGCGTCCGGCCGCCGAAAGGTCTGGAGGCCATGGACCTCATCAAGCGTCTCCGGACGGACCACGCGATCTCGATCGCGGGGACGCTCGGGCCGATGCGCGGTCAGGGCATCCGGATCGGTCACCTCGGGACGCAGGCGTCCCCGGAGTTCGTCGAGCCGATGCTCACCGCGCTTGCGGGGTACGCCCGGAAGGCGGGCGTCCGGCACACGGAGGAAGCCGTAGATCGGGCGATGCAGATCGCCTCCAAGGCCGCGCCGGCTCACCCGAGTCGGGAGCCGAAGTAGAACGCGACGACCCATGTGAGGGCTTTCTCCGCGTCCGCGGGCACGAACTCCGGGAACCCGAAGAGGATGGAGATGCAGACGATCCCAGTAACCGCGAGCGCGATGATGGCGAGCAGGTTTCGAACCCAGGCGACGCCACGCATGGGCCCCAGACCTTTCTGAATGCGGCGGTTCACTGCGACGGAGACGGTGAACCCGACGAGGTAGCTAGCGAGCACCTGGAGGATCAGGAGGAATTCCGGTGGGATGGCGCGCGCGCCGATCCATAGGTACACGATGATCGCGAGGAACCCAATGAGGAGGATCGTCCGTACGGCGCCCCGTGGCAGGTAGAGGGGCTGGGGGACGCCCGGGGCCTGCCCGGGTGCGACCGCTGGCAACGGAGACGCCGTGCTCCGGACTCCGAAGTAGAACGCGACGACGAGCAGCACCGCGGATGCGAGGAGTTCCGGAACCACCTCCCCGCGGTAGACGAGGTACCACATCGTCGCGCACAGGATCAGTGCCAAGACGGCGCGGACGCTCCCCGTGGGCAGTCCGAGGGGCGGCCGCAACGCTGCGGGCGCGGCGGGAGTCGTCGTACTGAAAGGTTCGTCCATGGCCGTCCGGCGTGAGGGATTGCCGCTCCCGCGTAAAGAGCCTTCTGGGGAGGACCACCCCAAGCCTCAAGAGCGGTCCGTCCTCTGTTCGCCCCGTGCGGGTCTTGAGGGCGGTCATGATCGAGGGCCAGGCGGTCTTCGACGCCACGGCCCCGGAGGAGATCGGGGAGGCCTTCCACCGCGGGGGACTCGTAGTCTACCCCACGGACACGTTGTACGCCTTAGGTGCGGATCCGTTCAGCGAGGACGCTGTACGTCGCATGTTCGCGGCGAAGCGGCGCCCGGAGGGGCAGCCCGTCTCCGTCGTCTTCTCCGACCTCGATTCCGCCAAGGCGTTGGCGGTGATCCCACCGCCGATGGAGCCGTTCGCGCGGAGGTGGCTTCCAGGGCCGCTCACGCTCTTGTTCCGCCCCACCGCCAAGGCGCCCCCACTCATCGTCTCCGCCCAGGGTACGATCGCAATCCGCATCCCGAAACATCCGGTGCCCCTGATGATCGCGAAGCGCATCGGGCCGATCACCGCCACGAGCGCGAACCTCCACGGCAAGCCGCCACCGGTCGAGTTCTCGGAAGCGCAGGAACAACTCGGGGAGACCGTGGATCTCTACGTAGACGCGGGTCCCTGCCCGTTCGGGAAGGAGTCGACCGTCGTCGACTGCACGGGACCGGAGCCAAGAGTTATACGGGAAGGGGCGGTTTCTGCGGGACACCTTGGACTTATCCGACGCCGTTCTTGAGAAGCTTCGCCGCGCGGGGAAGGTCTCCCGGGAGGGACGCGAGTATGGGGCGTCGATCCTCCGGGAGGGGATGCCCCTCCTCGAAGGCGTGGAGCGGATCGAGGAGTTCCTCCGCGGAAAGGGTTGCCCGCCCGCCTTCCCGACGTGCCTGTCCGTCAACCACGTGGCGGCACACGACACCCCCACGCACCGGGACGCCCGCGTCCTCCAGAAGGGGGACGTCGTGAAGATCGACCTCGGGGCGCAAGTCGACGGGTATCTGACGGACACCGCGAAGACCGTGGAGATCGGAACGCGGAACTGGACGGAGCTGATTCGCGCCCCGGAGCAGGCGCTCGCCGCCGCGATCGAGGTCGTGCGGCCGAGACTGCCGACGCGGGTGCTCGGCGCCACGATCGAGCGAACGATCGAATCCTTCGGGTACAAACCGGTCACGAACCTCACCGGGCACTCGATCGAGCGGTACACGGTCCACGCAGGGAAGTCCGTGCCGAACGTCGGGGACCACGGGGACGACGTGCTCGAGGTGGGGGACCTGATCGCGATCGAGCCGTTTGCGACGACCGGCTCCGGGAGGGTGGACGGGCGGAAGTCCGGCAACATCTACCGCGTGATGCGGGTCCGGGAGGTGCGGCCGGAGTCGACCCACCGGTTCCTGCTCGCGCTTCAGGATCGGTTCAATGTGTTGCCGTTCGCGGAGCGGTGGGCATACCGGATGGACGGGAAGGCCCCCTCGCACCTCGCGCGCCTCCTGCGGTCGGGGCTCATCTACACGTATCCCGCGTTGATCGAGGTCGGCGAGGGCATCGTTGCGCAGGCAGAACACTCCATGATCGTGACCCAAGACGGCGCGGAAGTCCTCACTTGAGTGCGAACGCGGTCCATAGCCTTAAGCCCGGCGGGCCGTTCGACACCCCCCGCGAGGACTTCTCGTGTCGGACATCAAGAAGCTTGTTCTGGACGTGCTCAAGCCCCACAGCCCGTCCATCGTGGAGATGTCCAAACGCCTGGCAGCCCTGCACGGCGTCCTTGGTGTGAACTGCACGGTTGATGAGGTCGACCAAGAGACGGAGAGCCTGAAGATCACGCTCGAGGGGAACGCGATCGACTACGAGAAGGTCGAAGCCACCGTCCGAGAGATTGGCGGCGTCATCCACTCCGTCGACAGCGTGTCCTCGGGCAAGAAGCTCGTCGAACCGATGAGGACACCCCAGGACCTCTGATCAGGGGCCCTTCGCCCTGGCGGCGCGCGCATCCTTCATCTTCTCCGCGACCTTTCGGACCACGCTCGTCTTGAAGTAGCTCCCGCTGACGAGCACGCGGCCATCATGCCTCCACGGCGTTGACGGGTGCGCGCTCTGCTCCTCGAGTTTCGACTTCAGGCCCAGGGCGCCCGCGGCCTCCGCGATCTCCGGCGCGGTGGGCGCGTGCACCGCGATCTTCCGAGGCACCCGCCGGCCGTTCTCTCGAGACCGCTCCGCGTCGAAGTATGCCGGGTAGAGCACGATGGGCCGCTTCTCCTTCGCCAACGCCCGGGCGGGAGCGGAATCGGGCACATGAAGCTTCCCGTGCAAGACCACCGTCGGGGATCTCGCCAATAGGCTTATTCCGCGCTCCGTGCTCCGGGGCGGGGGACCATGACCGAGCAGGATCTCGCCGAGTTCGCAGTTGATCACGCGCGCAAAAAGGGGGCAGCCTATGCGGAGGCCCGATACGAACAGCAGTCCTCCGAGACCTTCGTCCTGAAGAACGGGATCCTCGACGCGCTCGCGTACGGGGACGACGAGGGGATCGGAGTCCGCGTCCTCGCAGGCGGGCCGCTCGGATTCGCCGCCACGAACATCATGACGAAAGGGGAGGTGCGCGCCGCGGTGGAGGACGCCGTCGGGAGCGCCAAGGGGACGAAGCGGAAGGACCCGATATCGTTCGCCCCGGAGCCGGCGGTCGTAGCGAACTGGTCCGTGGCGGAGAGGACGAAGCTCGCGGACGTGCCGGTCGAGGATAAGGTGGAGGAGGTCCGCCACATCGAGCGGGAGCTCTTGGACCGGAAGTACAAGATGCCCGCGCGCTTCTTCATCTTCACGAACATGTGGATCACGAAGTTCTTCGCGAACAGTGAGGGGTCTCGCATCCGGTCGTACAGCCCACGCGTCCGCATGTACTACTACTTGACACTGATGAAAGGGAACGACGCGGAGCAGTGCTACCGCAACTACGGATGGTCGGGGGGATGGGAGGCGGTGAAGGAATGGGGCGCGCTGGACAAGGTCCTGGGGGAGGCCCGGACGTGCCAGAACGCACTCGACCACGGGGTGAAGTCGCCGGAAGGCCGGATGGATGTGGTCGTCGGCCCCCCCGTTTCCGGCATCATGGCCCACGAGAGCTGCGGCCACCCCACGGAGGCGGACCGTGTGCTCGGCCGCGAGGCGTCCCAGGCGGGGAAGTCGTTCATCACGCCGGAATCCATCGGCACGAAGGTCGGCAGCGGCGTCGTGAACGTCGTGGACGATCCGACCGTGGAGCACGCGATCGCATTCTACCTGTATGACGATGAGGGCGTCCGCGCACGGCGCCGATACCTCTACAAGAACGGGGTGATCACCGAGTTCCTCCACAATCGGGAGACCGCCGCGGCGCTCGGCACGCGCTCGAACGGTGCCGCCCGGGCGACGAACTACGACCGTGAACCGATTCCGCGCATGGCGAACACTTTCGTCGAACCGGGAGAGTGGAGCCCGGAGGAGATGATCGAGGGAGTCAAGCGTGGGGTCTACATGAAGACGTACATGGAGTGGAACATCGACGACAAGCGGTTCAACGGCAAGTACGTGGGCCGCGAGGCCTACCTGATCGAGAACGGCGAGGTGAAGGGACCCGTGCGCCGCCCCGTGATCGAGCTGACCACGCCGATGGTGTGGGGGTCCGTGGACGCGTGCGGGAAGGACTTGGACCTGATGGAAGCAGGGTTCTGCGGGAAGTCCGACCCGGGCCAGGCCCTCGACGCGACCCTCGGTGGCCCGACGATGCGCCTGCGGAACGTGCTGTTGAGGTGATTCGATGGAGGACCATGCGGAGCGGATTGTAAAGGAGGCGACCAAGCAGGGGGCACAGGACGCCGTCGCGGAGGTCGTCGTCGACCGGAACCATCAGATCCGGTTTGCGCAGAACCAGCCCGTGATCGTGAATCGGTGGCGCAAGCAGATTGCTTCCGTGTTCCTGGCCCACGACAAGCGCGTCGTGGTCGGCGAGATCACGAATTTCGCGAAGATTCCGGTGACGATTGCGAAACTGATCAAGGTCGCGAAAGCGTCCCAACCGAACCCGGAGTTCGTGGGCATCGCAAAGGGGCCGTTCAACTACGGCCGCGCGGCCGTCGATCCGGGGATTCTCGCCCTCGAAGGCGGGGGCGACTATGTCCAGGCGGCGATCGACGGGGCACTCGAGGAGGGTGCGAAAGAGACGGCGGGTTCGTTCTGGCGGTACGACGAGGAGCACTTCCTGAACACCTCGAACGGCGTGTCCGCGCAAGACCGGCGCGTCGGACTGTACCTCTCGATCCGCGCGCTCGTCTCGCTCGAATCGAGCGGTCACGGCGTCTCGTGCGCCACGAAGGTCTCCCAGTTCCACCCCGAAAGCGCGGGTCACAAGGCCGGCCGGATCGCGGCGCTTGCGAAGAAGCCCCGGGGTGGCACTCCCGGGAAGTATGACATCGTCTTCGACCCGCTCATCTTCGGTTCCCTGATCGACCAAGTCGGGAACCGGGCGTCCGCGTACGCGGTGGCGGCCGGCCTCTCCCCCTACGGGGACAAGCTCGGGAAGCCGGTGGCCTCGCCCGTCGTCACCCTGTATGATGACGGAAGCGCGGACACGCTCGGCCGGAGGAGGTTCGATCAAGAGGGCGTGCCGACGAAGAAGACCGCGATCGTCCAGAAAGGAGTCCTCAAGACGTACCTCCACAACACCTCTACCGCCAAGAAGTTCAAGACGCGGACGACGGCGAACGCTGGCCTGATCTCTCCGGAGCCCCACGCGCTCGGCGCGGCGCCAGGGGACTGGACGCGGGACGAGCTATTCCGGGAGGTGAAGGACGGCCTCTGGCTCACGAACACGTGGTACACGCGCTACCAGTCGTACGTCACGGGGGACTTTTCGACGATCCCGAGGGACGGCATCTTCCGGATCAGGAAGGGGGAAATCGCCGAGGCGTGGAAGGACATCCGCCTGACGGACAACCTGATTAACGTCTGGAAGAGCGTGAAGGCGCTGAGCAAGACGCGCGAGCAGGTCACGTGGTGGGGAGAGGTCAGCGTGGCAACGATGGCTCCCTATGCGCTCGCCCAGCAGATTGGGATCACGAAGAGCGCCATGTAGCAAGGCGGCATGTCTACTTCGCGGGTCCAACGAGGACCGCGTTCACGACGCCGTCCTGCCCCGGCCTCGACGTGACCCGCGCGAGTCCGAGTTCCGTCTCCACGACCGCGTGGCGCGTCACGATGTTCCGGGTGACGAAGTGTGGGTTCGAAGGGTTCTCCTTCACGGTCACGATCTTGACCCTCTTCGTCGTGCGCGAAGCCGAATCCGTGACATTCGCCCACTCCGCGTTCAGGACGCGGACCTTCTGCGCCGCGCCGCGGACGCGGTACAGCTTCACCTTCTGCGGGCCTACGAACGCGTACTGCTGCTCCCGCCCGATTTCGAACTTCCTCTTCTTTCGGAGGGGCCGGAGCCTGCCGCCGGACGGCTTCCTCTTCGAACGTCCTTGCCAGAGTGCCATCGCGGAATCCCTTCGTACAACCGCACCATATAAGAGGTTTTGGCTAGAGGAGCTGCACGCGGTCTTCCCCGTCGAGGTCGACGAGCGCACTGTGGCCGTCGATTGCCGCGCCCGGGTTCACGATTGTCGAAGAGCCGAGCTTCGCGACACCGCGGGCCTCGTGGATGTGGCCGCACAGCACGAGCGACGGTTGGAACTCTTCGACGATTCGCCGGACGGCGGTGCTGCCCACATGAGCGCCTGAACGCACCACGTCCACGAACCCCTTCGGCGGTGCATGAGACACAAGGATTGCTCCCCGCTCCATCGTGCCCTCGAGGGCCCGCCAAATCTCCTCCTCCGACAACTCGAACGGTGTGCCGAACGGGGTCGGGTTCGAGCCGCCGACGCCGACGAACGTCCGCCCTCCGACGGTCGCCTTCCGCCCGTGGAGGTTCATCCCCATTCCATCGAGCACCGGGAGGAGGTCCCTCGGATCGCAGTTGCCCGGGACTGCGAGGACGGGCACCGGAAGTCCCGCGAGGAGCTCGCGGGCATACGTCACCGGCCCGAAGTTCGTGAGGTCCCCGGCCGCCACGAGGGCGTCTGGCTGATGCCTCGCGAGGTTCTCGCGGATCATCACCGCTGCGCGCCCTGACCCATGGAGGTCCGAGACGACGAGGATCCTCATGAAATCACCCGATGCCAAAGCTTAGGTCGCCGAACACGACGAGGTACGAGGAAAAGTACCCGAGGATCGCGCCGGAATTGAGGAGGGGGAGCCCCGCCTGCGGGTTCCCCTTCATCACGAATCGCATGAGGATGGCAAACCCGACGACGGTCCCGGCGAGGGTCATGAGGGCGACGATCAGGTTTCCCACGATTCCGAACACCAGGACGCTCCGGTCGAGATAGACGAAGGAGGAGACGACAAGAACTCCCGGGATGATCACGTCTCCCAGGCCCATGAACATGGCCTCGCGCTCCTCCCCGGAGGCGATCTGTTGCTTGATGCTCTTTTGTCGGAGAAACGAGTACCCCCTCTTCCGAGGGATGACGATCATGATCGGGAGCCTCTGAGACGTGGCGGCGTCCGCAAGCGTGACCATGTGTTTCGTCTTGTAGACGGAAATCGCATCGTACACGGCGAGGCCGATCAGCAGGAGGAGCGCCGGAAGGATCGCGAACGAGAATCCCAAGATGGCGGTGACGCCCGCTGCCACGGAAACGCCGACGGCGTCGACGAGGTACCACTCCGGGTACTTCGCGAGCGCGTACGTGAGCGCCCCGGAGATCACCATGGCCTCGAGGAAAGCGAGCGGATCCGCCCACGGGGAGTTCGCGGCGGCGAAGAGGATGAAGAAGATGAGGTAGAACACGAGGAGCATCGTGAAGAACATCGCGCCAAGGATGACGTATTTCACGATGTTCCCCCGTCGCAGCCGGACGACGAGCAGGATGAGGCCCGTGAACGCGAGGATCAGGAGGATATACACGAGCGAATTGAGGGGATCCTCGGGGTTCTCAAAGACCGGCTGTGTGTTGAGCACGAACACGGGCGCCAACGCCAGCGCGGCGAGTTGCGCGACGACGAGGAGCCCCGCCATGGCGATGACGGGTCGCACATCGTTCGCCATGAGCGTTCGCCCTACTCGCGATGCACCCGCCCGAACGCCACGGTGCCCGCGATCTTCTCGATGTACACCTTCACGATGGTGCCCTTCGCCGTTCCCGGGACGTAGATTATGTACTTGTCCTTCTTCGCGATGCCATCGCCCTTCTTGCCGATGTCCTGGATCATGACCTCGTAGACCTTGCCCTCCACGAGCACGGCCTCCTCGACCTTGGCGGTCTTCTTCACCACCTTCACGGGTCGGCGCGCGCCACAGGCATCGCACTCGAGTATCGCAATTCGGTCCTCCTTCACGAGCCGTGTGTCTGGCCTGTTGCACTCGGAGCACATCACGTACGTGTCGATGTACGACGTCACGCGCTCCGCGACCTGCGGGGCCGTAACCTTGCCCTTGAACACGACCCGGCGTTCTTCGAGCGCGCCGGCGGTCCCGAGCTCGCGGAGCAGGTACTGAAGGACTTGGTTCGGTTCCCGGTTGATCGCGGTCGTGATGTCGAGGAAGTTGCGCAGCACCGTCGTCTTCCCCTCCTGGATTAGATCCGCCTCCGGCACGTGGAATCGCTCGCCCGCCGTGACCGGTTTCGGCAGCGCCTCCTTGGCCCGTTTCAACAGCGTCTCGTACGTTCCATCCATTGCGAACGGCGACCAAGAGCGGCGGGTGGGGTTAAAGCTTTCCTCGTCGGGCCCGAACCTTGATGCCTCTGCTCAGGTTCTCTCCGGCGTGACGGCCCCTGCGGTGCCTCCGGAGGCGCGCCAATTCCTCCAGTACCTGCCGACGATTGCCGAGTACATCCGGAAGAACCGAAGGCCGTCGAGAGGAGAGCTCTCCCTGCTGCGCACGTTTGTCCCCCAAGCATTCGGCGCGCTGCGAACGCTCACGTACGAGCAGATCGTGGAGTTCGCAGCCCCCTACGAGGTGGATCCCCAGTTCACGGAATACGTCAGGCTCGTGAAGTCCGATCAGGGCCGCGCGTGGATTGTCGCCGTTCTCGAGGACGTCCGGAAGATGTGACGCGCCGCGGCTGACGCAGGCTTCGACGATATCGAATTACGTGGTTGTGTGGGGGGAAGGCGCACTTCTCGTACACCCGACGGGCCGCGGCGTTGAAGTCGTCCGTGATGACGTACACGCATTCGTATCCGTATCGTCTCGCCTCGCGCACAGCCCGAGTAACGAGTGCGGTTCCGATGCCCCGGCTGCCACACCCGGTGCGGACGTGGACCTCCGTGATCTCCGCGTAACGGGTAACCTCCCTGTCGTAGTAGCATCGTTCGCGGAGCCACTTCACGAACGTGAACCCTACGACACGACCGCTTTGTCGGGCAACGAACAGCACGCCCCGCCGGAGGAGTGGAGAGCATTCAGTTAGAAAGTCAGGGTAGATCTCTCGGACCCCGGGCGCATCGCCGGGCAGGAATCTCGAAATGGAGAATGCGGGAGCCATCGATCGTCAGGAGCACCCCATGTCCGGTCGGAGGGATGCTCGCCGCGTACTAGAAGTCAGAGGTCAGCCTGCGGCCTGTGAGGCCGCGCGGACGAGGCCTAGGTGGATGGGAGAGGGTCGAAGAGGCCGGGACCGCAGCTCGGGATGGAACTGAGACGCGACGAAATACGGGTGCCCGTTGAGCTCGAGGATTTCCATCCTTCGATCGTTGTCGGAACGACCGACGTATTGCATCCCTGCCTCTTGGATTTTCTCGAGGTAGCCTGGATTAATCTCGTATCGGTGGCGGTGCCGCTCGTGGATTGTCGTGTCTCCATACAGCCTAGCGGCCTTGCTCCCCGGCGCCAGCGTCACCTCGTGCGCCCCCAAGCGCATCGTTGCGCCCTTCGCCGTCACCGCCTTCTGCTCCGGCAGCAGGTCCACCACAGGATGGGCTGTCTTCGGGTTGAACTCGGAACTGTTCGCGCCTTCGAGGTCAAGGACGTGACGGGCGAACTCGATTGTCGCGAGCTGGAAGCCGAGGCAGACGCCCTGGAACGGGATCTTGTTCTCGCGCGCGTAGGCGATTGCGGCGATCTTCCCCTCGATCCCGCGGTCCCCGAAGCCGCCGGGCACGAGGATTCCCTCCGCGCCACTGAGAAGGGCCTCCGCACCCCTCGTCTCGATGTCCATGCTCTCGACCCATCGGATCCGGACGCGGCACCGGGTGGCGGCGCTCGCGTGATGGAAGGCTTCGATGTGCGAGAGGTACGAGTCTCGGAGGTGCGTGTACTTACCGACGAGCGCGATCGTGCACTCGCGTTCCGGGTTGTGGAGCCGGTCGAGGAACTCCCGCCAGCCGCTCATGTCCTGCCGCGTCTCCTGAAGTTCCAAACGGCCCATGATGTAGTGCGTCAGTCTCTGCTCGTCGAGGATGATTGGCACGTCGTAGATCGCCTTCGCATTCGGGGCGCTGACGACGCCCTCGACGGGGACATCGCAGAAGAACGCGATCTTCTTGCGAATTTCCTCTTGGAGCGGTACTTCCCCACGGGCAACGATCGCTGAGGGCTGGATTCCGATGCTTCGAAGCTCGCGCACGGACTGCTGCGTGGGCTTCGTCTTCTGCTCGCCGACGGTCTCCACGATGGGGACGAGGGTCGTATGGACGAAGAGGACGTTCGCCCGGCCCTCCTCCATCGCCATCTGTCGCGCGGCCTCGAGGAACGGGGCGCCCTCGATGTCGCCCACGGTGCCACCGACCTCAACGAGGACCACGTCGGCGGCCCCGGCCCGCCCGACGCGGCGAAGCCATTCCTTAATCTCGTCGGTCACGTGCGGAATGATCTGCACGGTCTTGCCGAGGTAGTCGCCGGTCCGCTCCTTCTCGATGACTGCCCTGTAGATCTTGCCGGTCGTGATGTTGTTGTCCCCAGTCAGGTTCACGTCCAGGAATCGCTCATAGTTGCCGAGGTCGAGGTCGACCTCCGCGCCATCGTCGAGGACGAACACCTCCCCATGTTGGTACGGGTTCATCGTGCCCGCGTCCACATTCAGATATGGGTCGATCTTGACCGGGACCACCTTCAGCCCTTTCGATTCCAAGAGCACGCCGATGCTCGACGTCGTGATGCCCTTCCCGAGGCCGGACATCACGCCTCCCGTGACGAAAATGTACTTCATGCCATCACGGGAATGAGCCATCCCTGGCACCGCAGATAAACTTTTGTGACCACTTCCGGAATCGTCACCCACGCCCGTGTTCCCGCATCGCGCCCGGCTCCCCCAGGAACGCGGTGAGGCCCCGAGCGAGTTGAGACGCCTTCCGGCACGGAACCATCCAAGAGGCCCACGGAGGCCATATCGCGGCCCGCGGCTTATCGCTTCCTCCGTCCCCCCGTCCGCCCATCGGCTCTCGCAGCTCGGACGAGTTCCGCGAGCCGCCAGCGGATGAACGCGTAGTTCGCCGCCAAGTTCCCGGCGCGGTCATATCCCCGCGAGATGCGCACGGCCTCCGAGGGACTCGCCTTCAGCGTCCGGACAAAGCGCTCGATGCTCGAAAGCGCGCGGGTGAGCTCGTCGATGACGGGTACGGTTGCCGTCAGGGTCGTGCGGGACAGGGGATTCAGGTCCACGCTGATCACGGTCTTTCCCATCCGGGTCAGCGCCTCGGCTCGGTCGCCGTCCTCGAGTGGAACGAGAACGACGTCCGCCCGGTATATCCCCTCGCGGTGGCATCGCGCCCGTCTCGATTCCAGCCCGGGGATTCGCGCGTCCGGTCGCGGCCCCAAGATGTCGGCCTCGCCGACTTCTTTCAGAACGGACACGATTCGCCCAACACGCGCTTCCGTTCGGTGGAAAAGGTTCACCTCGATCCGCGCAGGGACGGCCTTCGCCAGGCGTACGACCGGTCTCGCCGCGAGGGCGGCCACGTTCCCGTTCACGGAAATCACGGGACGGTTGGCCGTGAGGAGGAAGGCCGCGGCAGCGCGCTCCGCCACGAGGGCGGGCGCGCTCGTCTCCTCCCCGAGGAGGTAGTCCCAAGCCTCTCCGCGACCATGGGCGATCAGGCCCTCCAGCACGGCGATCCCCCGGCGGTGTGCCGCCACGAGCGTTTCCCGCGTCACGAGGGACTTGTGCCGTGGGTGGGACTTTGGAACTCGCGTCATGGGAGCTGGCTCCGGACCGCGCTTACGAGCTTGTCGACCCCGTGCCACAACGGGTCGCAGGTCGGGAGTCCGTATTTCGCTTCATATTCCCTCGTGGTCGCGTCGACCTGCTCGCGCGTCATGTCCTCGTGATTCAGGGCGAGCGCAACCACCTTCCCGGAAGAGGATGATTCGAGCATTCGGATCTCGTCCTCGAGACTCGGCATCGGCCAGGCGACCACCTCCCGTCGAAAGTTCCGCGTCACCCGTGCAGGCGCATGCTGAAGGACCATCGCCTGGGGCATGGACGCCATCAGGATCGCCCGCGTCCCCGTGACGTACGAAGGATGGCTGATGCTCCCCTGCCCCTCGACCACGACGACACGCGGCTTCGTCTCTGCATACGCGCGCGCAATCTGCCACTCGAGCTCGCCAACGACGAAGTCGCCTCGGATCCCATCGATCGCGACACCGTACTCCGCCCCCTGCAGGAGCCCGGTCTGACCGGTGGCGACGAACGTCGCCTTCACGCCGGTCGCGTTCAAGGCGCCCGTCAGGAGAATCGCCGTCGTACGCTTCCCGATTGAGCCGTCCGTTCCCAAGACGGGGAGGCGGAGGCACGGAAGGGACCGCACGATGTCGCTGAATTGGCGGAGTTCCCTCAGGGGCCGCGGCCTTCGAACATCCACGAGGGCGACACCATGCTTCGCCGCCAGAGGAGCGAATTCGGGGTCTTCCGCGAGATACTCGTGAAGTCCGGACACGACGTTCAGTCCGCGTTCGATCGCCGCGCGAATCGCGGGACGGAATTCGGCCGGGATGTAGCCGCCAAACGTGGCCACGCCGATGATCACGGTGTCGGGTCGGCACCGATCGATTCCCTCTTCGAGGGAGGCGACGATTGGGATGTTCCTCGGGACTCCGTCGAGCAAGGCCCCCGCATCGGCCCCGGCCGTGGCACGGTCGACGACGCCCACGATGGCATATCGTGTGGAGTGCCGCACAAGTCCGTTCGCGGTCTTGCCCGCGTTCGTCCCGTAGTACCCGTCACAAAGGATCAATGCTCGCTCGCGCACGGTCGTGTTTGTCATCTTGCGGATTCTTGGCAATTGACTTAAATACATTAACATTCGTCGTTCGGAGCCCCCCATGGCTTCCCCTCGCCGTACCCCTAGCAGAGCACCTCGCCCTGGGAAGGCCGTGCGGCGGTCCGCGGGGCATCTCCGCGAGGGGAACGAAGCCCTCCGGAAGGGGGATCTGGCCTTCGCCCTGAAGGCGTATGGCGCCGCGATTGACGAGGACCCGGAGAACGCGTTCGCGTGGAACAACAAGGCCCTCGTGCTCGAGGGCCTAGGCCGGCCTCAGGAGGCCCTCCGATGTCACAACCGCGCGATCAAGCTCCGCCCCGACTACGCGGAGGGCTGGGTCAACAAGGCGGTCACGCTTCTCCACACAGGGAACTTCGCCAGGGCACGTGCTGCGCTCGACGTCGCGCTCGAGCTCGCTCCGAATCATGAGTTGGTGTGGAGCAACCGCGGGATCCTCTTCTCCCGTCAAGGGAAGTACGAGGAGGCCCTCGAGTGTTTCGAGCGAGCGCTCAGGGCGGACGCGGACTACGCCGCCGCTCTCATGAACAAGGGCTCCGCCCTGGCACAGCAGGGGCGATACGACGACGCCTTGGATTGCTACGACCGTGTTCTCAAGCGCAGACCCGACTTCGCGGATGCGTGGTTTCACAAGGGGCGGATCCTGCTCGAGGCAGGTCGCCCGAAGGCGTCGGTGACGTGCTTCGAGAAGGCGCTCGAGTTCAGCCCACGGTTCGGGGCGGCACGGGAACTGCTTTCTCGGGCCCGCGCACCGGGGGCGGCATAGGTGCCGCGCCTCGGGAATCTCAGTGAGTGCCCTCTTTGCTTCGGTCGGCTGCTCCCCCTCTCCGCATGCCTGTCGTGCAACTCCGTGGTCGTCCGGGACAGGTTGGACGGCGTCGGTCCACAGATTGCGTGTGAGGACTGCGGAGCGACGAACCCGACGCACTTCGTCTGCAGCGCCTGCAACGCCCGCTTCCCGTACGCGGAAATCGCAAAGGACGAGGGCCTGACTTGCCCGGCCTGCAGGACCCCGATTCGGCCGGGCCTCGCGGAGTGCCCGAACGGCCACGCGGTTCTGGCGTCGCAGGGGACCGCGACCGCACGGTTGCGGCGCCGCGTCCAAGGGGAGTATGGGGACGCGGACGTCCATGAGGTCGCGCGCCTGACCGGACTGCCGCGCCAGAAGGCGGAGATCCTTTGCGCCGCGGGGTATACCGCGCCGTGGAAACTCGCCCGCGCAACGGAGGAGGAACTCGCCCGGGTCAGGGGCATCGGCGCGCGCGCGGCATCACGGATTCGGGAGTCACTTCGGTCTTCGCTTCCCGGCGAGCGACCGAGTACGGAGGCGGAGGTGCTGTCCGAGCGATGCGAGTGTCCCGTCTGCGGGACGATCACGTCTCTGTTCGCGACGCACTGCCGCGACTGTGGAGCCGCGTTCGACGTCGCGGAGCTCGACGAGGAACTCCGCCGGTCGCTGGTCGCCGACGAGGTCGTCCGCCTCCTGGGGTTCTATGACGACCTTCTGCATCGGACCCGCGAGGATTCGGATGTCCAATACGCCCGCGGGATCCTCCTCCTCGCGGCCGGCCGTCCCGCCGAGGCGCTGGCCTCGCTGGACAAGGTCCTCGAGCGAAGGCCGGATGACCGGCGAACCCTCCAGGCAAAGGCGCGCGCGCTCGGAAGCGTGAAGGGGACGGGTGCCGCCGCGCAGGTCCTACGCCTCCTCGTCCCCGAGGCGGGCCCGGAGATCGTCAGCCAGCGCGCATCGCTCCCGGCCCGTCCGCCGCGGCCGGAGGGGGAGGACGAGGCTCTTGCGGCGCTGGGCGGCCTCGCGGAAGCGGACCAGGCTGCCCATGAGGAAATCGAGGAGGAACGCCTCCTCGATGAGCTCGAGCGTGCGGTCGCGGGCGACGTGAAGGCACCGCCCCCGCCCCTGAAGCCTGAGATCCCCCCGGAGGTGGTGGATCGGAAGCGATGGATGCTTGCGTTCCTCCTCCGGCTTCCGGGAGTGAGTCGCCGGGCCGCGGAGTCCTCCTCCGGGTTCTTTCAGGACCTGGACCAGATTGCCGCCTCGGACACGGCGGACCTGGCGGGGATCTTCGGCGTCGCACCCGCAGAAGCCCGCCTGATCAAGCAGGCCGTGGACAAGTACTTCGCTTCGCCGCCTCAGGCTCCGCCCGCCCGAGTCCTGCGGACAGTGCCCTCGCCGCCTCCACCCCTCCCGCCGGAGCCCATGACGCGCCCCGTCCAGCCACCGTCCCCTCCCCCACCGCCAGAACCCTCCGCACGTCCTCCCCCGGTCGCAGAGGCCGGCCGAAGGGGGCTGGTCAATGGGCATGGACTCGTGAACGGTCGGGGCCGTGTGAACGGGCTCATCAACGGGACCGGGTTCGTGACCGGCGGGGCGATCGCGGAGATCCGTTTCCCGCGCCGGAATCTGACGCCGCGCTACGCGGCGATTGGCGCCTCCCTCCTCATGCTGTTCTCCATCGCGGCGGGAATCATCAGCGAGCCGCCCGTCCCCCCGATCGAGGTCGACGGGGACGTGGATGACTGGGCGGTGGCTCGCGCGCCCTCCTATCTCATGGGCACGGCCACGGACAACCCGAACGCCACGATCCGCTCGTCCTCCGTCCTCTACGATTCGACATACGGGTTGCTGTTCGCCCGGGTCCAAGTCGAGGGGCGGGCGTTCGCCGACCCATCGGACTACGATAGCGTTTACATGTTCGTAGACGCGGATGGGAACTCGACGACGGGATACGGAATCGGAGCGATCGGCGCGGACAACCTGGCCCGAATCTCTGGGGTCGGGGAGCGCGTCGAGGACACCCGACTGCAGCGGTTCCAGGCTTCCGACCAGCTGAATTGGAATGGTTGGCAGCCCGTTGGCTCCGTCTCCGCGGGAGCCCGTGGGTCCAATGTGGAAGTGTCCGTGCCGGTGGACATGCTCGACCGTTTTGACGCGGCGGAGTTCCGGGTCGTCTTCGCGTTTGACGACAACGTGCGCGCGACCAGCGTCACGGATGTGCCGATTGGGCCCTCCCGGGGCTCCGTCCGGATTACACAGAGCGTCGTCGCCGGGACCGTCGCTGCGGCTCCCGGGCAGCAGCTCCTTGAGCTGCAGTTCGAGATGATTGGGGAAGGGCCCGCCCGGGTCCAGAGGGTGAACCTGCGTACGAACCCGCCGGGGATCCCGTTCGGTTCCGTTCGCCAGGACATCGTCCTGCAGACCGGAGACGTCGTTCGCGAGGTCGTTTGGGTCGACGCAACGACCCTGTCGCAAGGGGCAAGTGTGTCCGCGGGCGTCGCGTCCGTCGAGGCGGACCGACCGCATGCGCTCGCGGGGGTGGAAGCCCGGGCGTATGTCCTCCAACCGCCGCCGCCGAGCATGAAGCAGATCGATGGGCTCTTCGGGGACTGGCCCGTGCCCCTTCCCGATGCTGGCGACCCGACCCCCGCGGACCGTCGATCGCTCAACATTCTGAGTCGGGACGGCTCGGTCCTCGGCACCGAGGTCTTCCTGTATGCCCGCATGGGCGGCCCGGCGTTGGAGGGCAGCCCCGTGCCGCAGCGATTGCAGCGCCCTCAGACGACCTCGGGGACCGGGGGCGGGGGTGCCCCCGCGCCCCCGCCGCCGCCCTTGGTCGGATATGACTACGTGCGGTTCTACGTGGACACGAACGAAAGCGAACCTGGCGGGTTCGAAGCAAGCGGTCTCCAGGCCGACCGCTACGTCGAGGTGCGGGGCCGCGAGGGACAAGTCGGGAATGCAAGTGCGTATCGGTGGGTCGGTACCGGGTGGCGGTGGGACGGTAGGGCAAGCACCGCCCTTGGCGGGCAGGACATCGAGGTCCGTGTCGCGATCCCGACGGCGACGTTCAACGTGACTCGTCTCGTCGTGACGAGCGCGGACTGGCGCGGGGTTGTCGATCTGACGGACCCGGTCGTCTCTCGCTCGGGCACGAAAGGGGGACTCGGGCTCGTGCCTCTGCACGGGGATTCCGCGCAGACCGCCGTCGCGAAACCCCTGGCGAACGTGCCCACCGTCGACGGAACCTGCGGAACCTCATCGAACGAATACCAGGGCGCCGACCTCCGTTCCAACGCGAACGTCCGGTTCCTCTTGGGGAGCCGGGGATCGAATGCGCGCCTCTACGTGTGCGTGGAGGTCTCCGCCGATACGGACAACGATGGCGCATCGGATTGGGGGGAGCTTCTGTTCGATCGAAGTCACGACGGCGGAACGACTCCTCAGGCGGACGACCGCCGCTTCCGGGTCACGAGCGGCAGCAGCAGCCTCACGGAGCAGAAGGGAGACGGCTCCGGGTGGGTGAGTTGCGGTGGATCCTGCGCCTCGGGCAACTCGGGATCGGGCGCCTTCAACGCGTCGACGAACCAGACGTACGAGTTCGCCATCTCCCTGTGGGACGTCGCGGGGAGCAACACCACGACGTCGACAGTCACCGTGGGGTTCGCCATCGTGGCCTTCGACAGCTCGGGGTCGAACACGTACCCGTGGGGGGCGAACAACGTGGACGAGAATTCCCCGAACACCTGGGGGCATCTTGAGGTTCCGGAATTCCCACAGGCCGTCGGTGTGGCCGCGGGCATCGCGCTCCTCCTCGTTTGGGTCCGACGGCGGAGGAGGGATCGGGATGCCGCTCCCTGAGCCGGGAACCTTTCTCCCCGCGGCCCTCCTGGGAGGGGGGCGCCCGGCCCGCTAAAGCTACTTGTGCTGATTCCCCTTAGGGCGGCGTGTGGAAGTCGGGCTCGTGGGAAAGCCAAACGTCGGAAAGTCCACGTTCTTCAGCGCGGCCACGCTTGCCCCGGCACAGATTGCGGACTACCCGTTCACGACGATCGAGCCGAACCGCGGCGTCGCCTACGTGCGCGTTCGGTGCCCCCACGTCGGCCTGGGAAAGCCCTGCGCTCCGAATCACGGCGGGTGCGAGGATGGGACGCGCCTGGTGCCCGTTGAGATGCTCGACGTCGCGGGACTCGTCCCGAAGGCACACGAGGGACGTGGGCTCGGGAACAAGTTCCTCGATGACCTCCGCCAGGCGTCCGCCCTCATCCACGTCGTCGATGCGAGCGGCCGCACGGACGCGGAGGGCAACGCCGCCAAGGAGGGGACCCACGACCCGACGGAGGATGTGCGGTTCCTGGAGGAGGAGCTCGCCTACTGGATCTACGGAATCATCGAACGCGATTTCGAGAAGCATGCCCGTCGCGCAGAGCTTGAGGAGACCCCGATCGAGCGAATCATCCAGGATCGCGTTTCGGGCCTCGGTCTGACGGACACGCAGGTCCTTTTGGCGGTGCGGGACGCGGCCCTACCCGAACGCCCATCGACTTGGAAGCGGGAGGAACTCCTCCGGCTGGCGGGGGCGCTCCGCCGGAAGGGAAAGCCGATGCTATTGGCGGCGAACAAGGCCGACCTCGCGCCAGCTCAGAACCTGGAGCGGCTCCGCTCCCTGAAAGAGTACGAGGTCGTTGCCACCGCTGCAGAGTACGAGCTCGCGCTCCGCCGCGCCGCCAGGGCAGGCCTTGTGAACTACGTTCCCGGGGCTTCGGCGTTCGCCGTGCGCGAGCCCGCCAAGCTCACGGAGGCACAGGGCAAGGCCCTCGAAACCATCCGGTCATTCCTCGGAAGGTTCGGCTCCACGGGCGTGCAGCGGTGCGTGGAGGAGACCGTGTTTCGGCTCCTCGACCGCATCGTCGTCTTCCCCGTCGAGGACGAGACCCACTGGACCGACAAGAAGGGCCATGTACTTCCGGACGCCCTGCTGGTTCCGCGTGGAAGTACGGCGAAGGACTTAGCCGCGCGCGTGCACACGGACCTGGCAAAGCACTTCATCCGCGCGATCGACGCGCGCACAAAGATGGTCGTCGGGCACGATCACGCGCTGAAGGACGGGGACGTGGTAAAAGTCGTGGCGAAGGTGTGAGATGGCGGCGTACGACGTCCGGATCATCACCGCCGGATATCGGCGGGAACCGAAGGACGGCCCGGAAAAGGACCAGCGCCCGGTCATTCAACTCTTCGGCCGGACGTCCGAGGGGAAGAGCATCGCGATCGAGTACGCCGGGTTCAAACCCTACTTCTTCGCGGTGAATCCGCCGTCGAGCCTTCGGGCAGCGCTGGAGAGGGACGCGGGCGTGGACCACCTCGAGGACCACACGCTCGAGGTCGAGGGGCGGCCCGCCCCGTGCGTCAAGGTCGTCCTTCACCATCCATGGAGGACCCCGGAGTACCGGGAGCGCGTCCGCAAGTACGGGTCAACGCCTCTCGAGGCGGACATCCCGTTCCAGCACCGGTTCGTCTACGACTTCGACCTGGGTGCGGCGGTGCGCGTCCACGGTCGGACTGAGAGCCCCAAAGGGCGCTTCACGACGGACTTGTTCGTCCTCGCGGAACGGTTCGAGCCCTGCGCCCCCTTCCGCCCGCAGCTTCGAATCCTGAGCTTCGACATCGAGAACTCCATCCTGGACGAGCACATCCTCTGCATCGGGCTCGCATATCGGGAGGGCGGCAAGATCGAAACGCGCATCCTGACGGGGACGGAGAAGGCGATCATCGAACGATTCGTTTCCGTCGTCCACGAGCTCGATCCCGACATCATCTCCGGCTACAACATCGACGGATACGATCTTCCGGTCCTCATCCGACGCGCCCAGGCGAACGGGATTCAGAACCTGCAGCTCGCCAGGGACTTCTCGGACTTCTTCCACCTCGGCGAGCGTTTCTGGCGCGTCGACGGCCGCATCCTCACGGATGTCTGGTGGGCGGTGAAGGCGGAGAGGCTGAGCCTGAGGATGAAGCAGGAGACCCTCGACTATGTCGCCCGCCAGCTGCTCGGTGAGGGAAAACATGAGCTCGCAAGGCGGAAGATCGACGAGGAGTGGGAGCGGGACCGGGAGAAGGTCATCCGATACTGCCTGAACGATGCGGTACTTTCGCTCCGGATTCTGGAGAAGATCGGGCGCATCGAGAAGACGCTCGACTTGGCGGCGGTCGGGAAGCTCCCCCTCGAAGACGTGCTCCATGGCCGAACCTCGAACCTGATCGACTCGATCCTCATCCGTGCCGCGGACCGGGCCGGCGTCGCCGTCCCCATGATGAAGCGGCGTGGCGGCCGCGTGGAGCAGATCGAAGGCGGGTACGTGCACAGCCTGCAGCCCGGGCTCTACGAGTGGGTGATCGCCCTCGACTTCCGTGCGATGTACCCCTCCCTGATCATCGAGAACAACATCTGCTTCACGACGGTCTCCGGCGCGGGGACCGTGGTCAGTCCGACGGGAGCGAGGTTCCTCGCCGCCGACGTCAAGAAAGGGCTCCTGCCCGCGATCCTCATGAACCTCATGGGGGACCGCCAAGAAGTCCGTGCGAAGATGCGGGAGGAGAAGGACCCCCAGCTCCGCGAGTTCTACGAGGGCCTTCAGGCGGCGATCAAGGTCCTGATGAACGCGTTCTACGGAGTCTTGGCCTCGTCGTTCTATCGGTTCAACGACCCGAAGGTCGGCGCGTCGATCACCGCGTTTGCGCGGGAGACGATCAAGGCAATCATCGATGAGCTGGAGAAGGAGCAGGTCCAGGTCGTGTACGCGGACACGGACTCCGTCTTCTTCCAGTCCCCTACGCCGGGTCCCGAAACCTCGGTGGAGTTCGCGAGGCAGACCGCCGAACGGTTTTCGAAGGGCCGCATCGCGATGGAGGTCGACAAGGTCTATCGCACCCTCTTCAGCCATGGTCGAAAGAAGCGGTACGCGGGAAAAGTCGCATGGCCGAAGGACATGGAGGGCGAGCTCGTCGTGCGGGGGTACGAGATCCGCCGCACGGACGCGTTCGACCTGCAGAGCGAGGCCCAGACGCTCGTGTTCGACAAGGTCCTGGACAACGACATGGACGGTGCGATCACTCTCGCCCGGCAGATCGTGGCCGACGTGCGCGCCGGCCATCCGGTCCTCGCGGACCCGGATCGGGATCCAATCGAGGCCCTCGTGATCTCCCGGACCGTGGGCGAGGAGAAGGAGTACGTGAACCCTGACTCGATGAGCAACGTAATCGCGGCCCGGAAGCTTCGGGAGATGGGCGAGGAGGTCATGCCCGGGATGAAGGTGTCCTGGATCGTGACCGACCATCGGAAGTCCCCGATGGAGGTCGAACCGTACGTCTCCGGCCGGAGGTTCGACCGGGAGCCGGACTGGGAGTACTACGCGCGGCGAGTGTCCCAGACGTTGGCCTATGTGACGGAGGTGTACGGCTGGGATGAGAAGGCGCTGTTCATGGGGACGCAGCCCGCGCAGCAGAAGTCGCTGTTCAGCGAGGACTTCCACGGCGAGACTCCGCCGGGAGAGGCTCCCCGGAAGACCGAGAAGAAACTCACGCTCGAGGACTTCTTCTGAGGTGCCTGATGGCGGTGACGGACGCGGTGTGCCGGTATTGCCGGTGGGAGGGACCGGATCCCGTCATGGACGCGCACGGATCGGTTTTCTGCCCGAAGTGCGGCCGCCCGGCGGACTATCGGATCGTCGTCGAGGAGCTGAAGCGCCAAGGGCTTTGGCGGGATTGAGATTGCTCCTCGCGCGTCCGGCGGGGGAGGCTCAACGCCCCGGTCCCGACGGATCCGCCGCCCTCGCCTTCCGGCGACGCACCCAGGCGGGGAGCCCCCGGTTCACCGCCACGTAGATTCCCGCGAGCGTGATCGCGGTTCCCGCCAGGGCGAGAGGGTCCAGCTTCTCGCTCCCGACCCCGAACCCGAGGAACAGGGCGACGATCGGCGTGACCATCGCGATGTAGGACGCGGACGTGGCCTCGATGCGCTTCAGGAGCCACCAGTACGTGACGAACGTGATCACGGACCCCGCGACCGCCAGGTATAGGATTGCGAGGACGCCCACCGGCCACGTCGGGGCGATCCATCGCTCCCCGGCGGCTAGGGAGAGGGTGAAGAGCCCAGCAGCCCCGACCACCATCGTCAGCGCGGTGAAGGGAATCTGGTCGATGTTGTGCCCCCAGCGTTTCGTCGCGACGGACGAGACCGCCGCGCACGTCGCGGAGAGGACGATTGCGAGCATCGGCAGGAGCCGGTCGAGACCCGCGCCGCCGAGTTCGCCTCGGAAGATGAGGAGGATGCCCCCAAAACCCACGCCGATGCCGACCAGCTTCCGCGCGGTGAGCCTCTCCGACGGCAGGAGGATGTGGGCGAACGCTGCGGTCTGGAGGACGAAGGTGGCGAACAGGATTGCCGCCAACCCGCTCTGTACGCCGTTGGCTTCTCCCCAGTAGATCAGTCCGTAGTCGATCGTGAAGAGCACGACGCCGACGAACAGGACGAGGCCCCATTCCGTCCTCCCTCTCGGGAGTCGGGAACGCCGCCAGGCGATGACCGGCACGAGGATCTCGAACGCGACCGCGAACCGGAGCGCGGCAGCCAGGAATGGAGGGGCTCCCTCGAGACCAAAGCGGATCGCGAGCCACGTCGACCCCCAAAGCGTGCACAGCATCGCGTACGCCGCCACCGCGGTCAGTCGCGAGGTCACGGGACGGTCACGCGCGCGCCGGATATGTGCTTTCCACCGCCGCAGGATGGTCCCGGGGCGCGTGAGAAACCGCCAACGTGTACCTCCCTCGTTCGGACTCACATCGAGGTCCGTTGTCACGGTCATGCGGTACGGGCCCGTCTGGACGACCCTGGCAAGCAGCCCCGCGATGGCGGGCTCGGGTACGCTTGCAGTCCCTGTGCGCTCCGAATGGCCGAAAACCACTTTCGGAGGCTGCCCCTTTGACCCCTGTGTCAGGGAAGAGCTTCGACCCCGTCGCGGACGGCTACGACGCGAGCCGAAGTCTGCCGGAGCCGCTCATGGCGAAGACGGTGACGGCGCTCGCGACGGTTCTTGATGCGGGGACTCCCGTCCTCGAGGTTGGGGTGGGGACCGGTCGCTTCGCGCTCGCCCTCCGGGACCGGGGGGTGCGGGTCATCGGGGTGGACATCGCAGAACGGATGCTCGGGAAGGCGCGCGAGAAGGGCGGGGAGGACCTCGTTCTCGGGACCGCAACGGCGCTGCCGTTCCGGAATCGAGCGTTCCGTTCGAGCCTCGCGATTCACGTACTCCACCTCATTGCGGACTGGCGCCGTGTCCTGTCGGAAGTGTCCCGCGTGACCACGGACCGGTTCGTGACCCTCCTGGAGGTCATCACGACCCGCGCGCTCGACGCGGACGAGACGCCACCCCCCGGGCACGGTCCCGGCGACGTGTACCATCCCATCCGGCGGTACGAGGCGCTCGCCGCGCGATGGGGATACCGGTACGAGCACCCCGGCGTTCGCCCTCCGCAGATGATCGCCCGCATGCCGCCCGACATCCGCGTTCCCGTCGGCCGCCATTCCGAGGTCGTCCCGGGCGAGACCCTCCTTGCGCCGGCGGCGTCCAGGTCCTACAGCTCGCAGTGGGCCGTGCCCGACGACGTGCACGCGAAGGTGATGGACCTCCTCACGAGAGAGATGGTCGGCCACGACTTCGAACGCACCTGGGAGATCGAGGTCATCGCCTGGCCCCCGGACGCGTTGCGCGGAATGTGAGCGTACACGTACGCGCAGCCTCCATGTTCCCGCGCGTCGTGGACGCTGTTGCGTGACCGACACGACCCGCGCGCCGACCCGGGAGATTCCGCCGCCGGAGATTTCGACGCTCTGGGACTTCGCCCACCAGTCCCTCGCCGGTCTCCGACTCGGGGACCCGACGTTCTCCGGCGTGACCCCCGCGCTCGCGTGCGTGAACGTCGTCCAGCGGTTCACGCAACCCGGGGAGCTCGTCATCGACCCCATGTCCGGCTCCGGGACGACGCTCGACGCCGCCCGGCTTCTCGGACGACGGGCCCTCGGGTTCGACCTTTTTCCCCGGAGGCCGGACATCCTCCCGGCGGACGCGCGGGCGCTCCCGCTCCCCGCCGGATGCGCGCGCCTCGTGTTCATCGACCCTCCGTACTCGGACAATCTGCGGTACTCCGACGATCCGCGATGCCTCGGGCGCCTCCCCGCGCCCGATCCCGCGTACGACGAGGCCGTGGAGGCCGTCGCGAAGGAGGCCCGCCGGATCCTCGGTCCTGGGGGCGTGCTCGCGTGGGTGACGAGCGATGAGTACCGGCGGCACCGGTTCACGCCCGTCGGGTGGCGCACGTACGAGCGGTTGCTCCGCCACTTCGCGCCTGCGGACATCGTCTGCCTCGTTCGGCACAACGACCGGAGCGCGAACCCGATGTGGGAGCACCGGGCTCGGGCGCGCGGCTTCTACCTTCGCGGCTTCAAGTACCTGTTCCTGATGCGGAAGGAGGGCACCGCGTGAGCGTGATGCGCCGCGCGAGCGCCGAGACGATGCGGACCCTGAGGGCGATGCGCGTCGCGTTGACGGCCCATGCGGAGCGCCGCGGAGATCGGTTGGAGGTCCGCTACCTGTCGGGGTGGATTGCGATGCGGAGCACCGTCGCCGGGCGCGCGTTCGCGGAGGTGCGCCCGAGCCGGAAGGCGATCGAGTTGTTCCTGCTACCCCCTCGAGGCGCCCTCCGGGACCCCCGGGGGCTGGCGGCGGCGGTCCCGCCTTCGCGGGGCTGGGGCTGGTTCCGCACCCGAGTGAAGGTGGAGAATGGAACGGGTCCAAGCTATGGGGCGGACCTGTTGCGCCAATCATACGAGTACGCGAGAGGGATGCCCGGGCGGCGGGCACGGGGCATGGGCGCACGCGCGCGACGATAGCGTTTAATAGCGCAAATCGGTAAGCCTCCCCTCGGCGCCGACGAGCGGCGATCGAAGGATGATGGAATGGCGGACGAGGGAACGACGCCCCCGGAAGCGGCCGGTACGCCAGCCGGTACGCCCGCGCACCCTCGCAACCTCTACGGGTCCGTGCGGGAGGCGTGGAAGAACCCTAGTGAGGGTGTGCTCAAGGGCGTGCGGCGGGACCGCCTCGTGGCCTGGCGGCACGGCGAGTCGTTCGTCCGTCTCGAGCGGCCGACGCGAATCGACCGCGCGCGAGACCTCGGTTACAAGGCGAAGCCGGGGTACGTGGTCGTCCGCGCGCGCGTGCGCCGCGGCGGGCTTCGGAAGCACAACCCGGCGGGAGGACGCCACCCGAAGCGGCGGGGCATGATCAAGATCACGATGGCGAAATCGATCCAACGGATCGCGGAGGAGCGGGCCGCGAAGCGGTACCCGAACCTCGAGGTGCTGGCGTCGTACTGGGTCGGGGAGGACGGGATGCACAAGTACTACGAGGTGATCCTCGTGGATTCCCACCATCCCGCAGTCCGCGCGGACCCGAGGATCGCATGGATCGCCAACCCGGAGCACCGCGGCCGCGCCTATCGTGGGCTGACGCCGGCGGGGAAGAAGGGTCGCGGACTCACGCACAAGGGAACGGGCGCGGAGAAGGTGCGGCCCTCGATCGGGGCGCACGACCGGAAGGGCAAGTAGTCCTGGACCCGTCCTTCGGGCGCGGCGGCACATTTATGCGAGCCCCCCATGTCCCCGCGGCGTGGCCGAGCCCCTGACGCTGGCGGTCATCGCGATCCTCGTCTTCCTCGTCTCCTTCACGTTCGCAAACGTCGGCCTCGGCGGCGGCGGCCTGTACGTCCCGATCCTGCTCCTCCTGTACGTGGACAACGACGACATCGTGGTCCCGATCTCCCTCACCTTGGCGATGGCCACGGCGATCGCCTCGGCGTACAACCACGGACGGAGGGGTTTCGTTGACTTTCGCATCGGGGAGCGCCTCGTCGCGGGCGCCCTCGTCGGCGCGGTGCTGGGGACCGTGTTCACCCTTGACTTCCTCCTGGATGTGCGGGACTTCAAGATCTTCTTCGCAGGTCTCCTGCTCGTCCTCGCCGTCCTCCTCCTCATCGATTGGCGGCGCGGCAGAGACCTGGAGGAGGACACGCCCGCGAAGGAGACCCGCGGTCGTCTAGGAGCGGCCTCCGTGGCGACTGCGGCGTCCGGTTTCATCTCCGGGAGCGCGGGTGTCGGCGGGGGTGTGTTCAACGTCCCGATCCTCACGTACATCCTCGGGCGGAAGACGCGCACGGCGGTCGGGACATCATCCATGATCATCATCCCGACGGCGATCTTCGGCTTTCTGATCTTCGCGGCACGCGCGGGCCTGCCGCCGGAGTTCGTCGCAATCCCCATCCTGGCCCCGCTCGCCCTGATCGGCGGGTATCTCGGTTCCCGGTGGGGTCTCAGGGCATTGCGGACGCGGACGGTCGCCCTCCTGTTCATCGGCGTCGTGTTCCTCGCGGACGCGCTCGTCGTGCTCGACGTCCTCGGTGTCGTGTGACCGAGGGAAGGACTCCCCGCGTTAGGCCCGCGGAGGCCGTCAGCCGTCCCGGATCCGTCGGGTCAGCGCGACCACTTCGTCTTCGGAGAGGCCGTCCAGGGGGGTCATCACGAAGGGGGCCTTGGCCCCGACGGTCAACCCCTCCCTCGACGGGAGGACCACGGGCATCCCCTTCTCCACCGCGAGTCGGAGGAGTTGCGCCCCCGACGTCCGCTCTAGGACTTGGAGCCCGGGATCCCAAGCTCGCAACGCCGCCACGAGGGGCTCCCGTCCCGCGACCCGAGGCCGGCACCCGCGGCGCATGACGAGCCACGTCGCGACCATCCCCGTCTCGTCCTCCGCGGCCGCAAGGACCTCGCCTTGGCTTCCGATCGGGAGGCCCCCGGGCCCGTCCGCAATCTCGTGGAACATGTATGCGCGCGGCCCTCGCACCTCGACGTGAATCGTCCGGTCGGGGGCCTCGAGGTCGACCGACACCCCGGGGATCGCGTCCCGCACGGCCTGCCCGAGGACGCGCGCGAGGTCCTGGGACGTGTACGGGTGCTCCCCCGACCGGCGGGGACGGATCGCAAAGGTCATTCCGCCCGCGAGGAGGGAGTGCGCGTAGTCGGCGACGAACTCGGTCAACCGTTCAAGGTCGGACGCGGTCTCCTTGGCGGGGGAGAGCGACACGATCCCGAACACCCGACGCAACAGGCGGACCGCGGCGCCTTCGTCTTCCGCGTGGACGAACACCCGCCCGCGCTCGCGCTTCACCACGCACTCCACACGGTTGGCGGCGAACATCTCCTGGATATTCGTCACGAGCCGGTCCTCGAGCTGGCGCCGCACGTACGGGCTCTTCAAGGACAGTTCCCCGTAGCGGACGAGGAGGACCATCGTCCTGATGCAATGGTTCTTCGCCTTTAAGGACGCACTTGGGTGCGACGCACGAAAGAGCTGGGCCCTCAGGGGGAGCCCTTGGGCGGCAGCTCCCCGGACTCCCGCTTCCCACGTCTCCGCGAAATCATCCAACCAATCGCGATTCCGGCGGCGAGCCCGATGGCGGTGCCGCCCACGCCGACGGCGGCGGCGGATGAACCGGTGGAATCCGGCGGTGTCACCGCCGTGGCGACGAGGGTGACCGTCGCCGTTTTCGCCTGGGCGGTGATCGTGACGATAATCGTCCCCGCGGCCGTCGCCGTGACGATGACCGCGTCTCCCGTCGTCGCGGACAGCCGCCCCGGCCCCTCAACGGACCATTGGTAGGTGAGTCCTGGGACAACGTTCCCGTACTGGTCGACCCCGCGAACGTGGGCGGTAACTTCCCACCCGACGAGGATGTCGGCGCCCGCCGGAAACGCCTCAACGCGATCGAGCGGACCCGGAAGGAGCGTGACCGTCGCGCTCGCGACGACCCCGCCGGACTCCACGGTGACCGTGCCCGTGACGACCGCGGTCCCTGCCGAGAAGACGCCCGAGGACATGATCGTGCCGATCGAGCCCTGCACGGACCACGCGATCGGCGCTGTGAGGACTTCGTTGCCGAATGCGTCGCGCACGGTGGCAGTGAACGTCATGGAGTCCGCGACGACCAGGGCGGCGGTCTGCGGTGCGACGTCGACTGCCGACGCCAAGGCGGGTACGATGGAGACCGCGGCGGTGCCCGTGGCCAAGCCCGAGACGCTGGCGAGGAGAAGGGACGAACCGGCGCGCGTGTCTGCGTACGCCACGGACGTCTCACCCGCCCCCGAGGGGACCACGACGCTCGTAATCGGGTTCCCTGCGACGTCCTGGAATCGGCCAGCGGCGGACGTCGCGAGGAGGGAGACGGTCATCGGCGCCTCGAGGGCGACGCCCTGCCCGCTGGCGGTGACCACGCGGACCATCACATCCACGGTCGCCCCTGCGGCGAACGAGGGAGCGGCGGGCACGATCTCGATTCGCGCGGGGATGAAGGCCGCGAAGGACCCGTCCCCGACCGCGGGCGTCGGCTCCGTGTTCCCCTCGTAGTCGGCGGCGGCCGTGTAGAACTCGTAGTATCCGTCCCCGTTCGGCGGATCGAACCAGAACGTTCCGGACAGTTGCCTTTGGCCCACGGAACCCGCCTGGGAGCCGAACACGGTCCAAGGGAACCACGTCCCGTTGTTGGGGCTGTATCGATAGTGCAGGGCCACGGACGCAATCCCGTCGGAGGGCGACGGATCCGTGGCGTCGAAGTCCACACGGATGGGTGCCGCGCTTCGGCGGTACCCGCCCGTGACGCGTGCGACGGACGAGGGCTCGTCCCCGTCGGGCGGCTGGAAGTCCCGCGGGTCGTAGGTCCCTGTAACGTGCGTGCCGAAGTCCAGCTGGTTGTCGCTTGTGTCAAACAACGTCATGTAGGCGTACAGAGGCATGTACGGGTTCAGCTGCCAAAGCAGGTGACCGTCGATGCGGAGGGGGATCGAACCGGCGCCCACGTCAAGATCCGCGCTTCCCCGCGTGTTGGCAAAGAACCTTCCGTAATAGTCCGTGACGTACGCCTCGACGGTGAAGCGGCCTGCTCGGGTCACGTCCACGGACGCGTCGATCACGAGGTAATCGTAGTATCCGTCGGGCGGGACGGAGGCGTCGGTCGCGCGGTCCCCGTGAGGGGCCGCGAACATGGCCGGGGGCGGCTGGAACTCCGTGAAGCCGTAGAAGCCCGTCGTGTAGCGGTCGTAATCCGTGAAGTTGAACTCGTCCACCTTCTGCGCGTACAGTTGCACGTCGAAGTTCCCGCTCAGGGCAGCGCGCCTGATGGCGGGGCCAGAGAACCCAAGGTCGACCACCGCAGGGCCCGGGGTCAAAGGCACCGTCACCTCGTCGGAATCGATGGGAGGCCAGCCGCCGGGACCGTACAGCTGGCCGATCACGCGGAAGTCCCCGGTTTCCCCGATGTCCACGGACGCGCTCACGACGAGAGAATCGTACAACCCGTCCGGCGGCACGTCCACGTCCTCCCCGTGGTCGCTGTGTGGCGGCGCAAATGAGATCGGCGGAGCATCGAAGTCCGTTCGCGCGTAGGGTCCCGTCACATGTGTGTCGTTGTCCATGAAAAACCCGAAATCGTCGTACAGCGACATCTCGATCCGGTACGGCCCGTCCGCGCTCGCGCGGTAGAAGTCGATGCCTTGGTGCGCGATCTCCACGACGCGGATTCCCGCCGCCAGCCATGTGTAGTTCGATCCTCCGTAGGTTACGGAGGAGCCCTGAGAGTCGAACACCTGGGTTCCGATGTAGTAGTACCCCGTCCGGTCGACCTGGAGGCTCGCGCGGAGGAGGAACAGATCATACCCCCCGTTCGGCGGCACGTCCGTATCCACCCCAAGGTCCGCATGAGGCGGGCTGAACTGGGCGGGGGGCGGATCGAAGTCCGTCGCCCGATACCCCGAGGTCGTGTGCACGTCTGTGTCGAGGAGGCCGCCGAAGTCATCGCGCAGTTCCAGCTCGACGCGATAGGGCCCGTCAAGGCCGCTGGCATAGATTCGGAGGCCGAGATAGGATAACGGCGTGGCGACAGGGCCGGGACCTGCGAAGAAGCCCCTGTAGATGGTTTCGAGAAAGACGGACCCGTCGCCGCTGTACAGACTCCCAACCACGTAGTAGTACCCCGTCGTCACGACCGTCACGACAGCGTCCACTTCGAGGTAGTCGAACAAAGTGTCGCCGTCCACGTCGACCCCAAAGTCCGCGTGCGGCGGCGCGAACGACGCGGGCCCCGTGCACGTCGTGAGCAAGCTCGTATCCGAGACGTTCGTGTCCACGGAACTCGTGGCGGTAATCGTGGCCACGTCGCACCCGCTCGCGGTCGGCGGGATGTCGACACCCACGATGATGTTCACCGACCCGCCCGAGGTCAGATTCCCCGTGTCGGGGACGGTGTCCCCATCCATGTCGACGAGCGGGTTCACGCCCGACGCGTCCCACAGCGTGACGCTCCATACGGAGAGGGACGTGAGATCGAACGTGTCCCCCCCCGCCGTCCCCGTGTTCCGAACCCGGAGCGTGTAGAACACCCGATTGCCGGGGGCCCCGAGGTCCGAAGTGGAGGACGGGTTGATTGAGACCCCGACGGGACCCGGCGGCAGGCCGAGATTCAGGTCACCGTAAAGGCCGAGTGGGATTGGCCCCGTCACGTAGTCGGGCCACGTGCTATGTCCCCGCGAATAGTCGTACACGCCGGGACCGGCCTGGCTCCCTCCGAAGAGGCCGAGCGTGTCGCCTGCGGCGGCGCCGAGGAGTGCGAGCGGAATCTGGAACTCGTAGATGCGGTGGTCGGCAGCCTCCAAGTCGCTGGGGCCGAATCCCCCCGCCCCCGCGAGGCCCGCGTGGTTCGGGAGGCTTGGATTGAACGGACTGTCATGGTTCATCCACGTGCCGGACGCGGAGTACACGAGGTGCTCCGTGAAGTTCGACGTGAAGTTCAAGTAGACGAGGAATTGGTCCTCCCGTCCGTCCGTCGCGAGCCCGTCGTGCCCGGTGTCGAGGGCGAAAGAAGCGGCGTCGAAGTCGTTCACCAGGTCCCCTGTCGCGTCGTATGCGAACCAGAGGTACGTCCCGTCGTTCTTCACGAGCATCGTCGCGGGCACAAGATTCCCGAGGATCGCCCCGAGGTCCACCGCCGCGGCGTCCGCCCACTCGCCCGGACCCATGGCGCCGTCGATGGCGGGCACCACAGACGCCCACTCCGCATCGACGCTGTCCCCGGAATGCGCCCTCGCCCCGCCCGAGACCAAGAACAGGCTCGCGATGACGATCCCGCCCACGAACGCACACGCGATTTGGCGGTGAGTGATGGTCACCCTTCCACTCCCCAGGCCGAACCCTCCGTCCGGACATGTGGGCATGGAAGGAGGCGGTATTTCAGGGTTCCCCACTGATGTCCGCCCTCGCTGCGGCTGAGGAGGCGTCTCCAAAGCCTTTTTGGCGGCGGTCGCAATCGCTCGGCCATGTCGGGTCCGTCCGGGCTCCCCGCTAAGTTCCGCATCGGCTGCTCCGGCTGGGGGTACGACGACTGGCTCGGCGGCTTCTATCCGGAGGGCACGCCGAAGTCCGACTACCTGAAGCTGTACTCCAACACGTTCGACACGGTCGAGATCGACTCCTCCTACTACCGGATTCCGCAGCCCGCGATGACCGCGAACTGGCGGCGCACGGTTCCGGACGGCTTCTTGTTCGCCGCCAAGTTCCCGAAGAAGATTACGCACGAGAAGAAGCTCGTGAATGTGGAGGAGCCCCTCTCCTGGGTCTACAAGTCCATGGCGGAACTTCGCGACCGCCTGGGGGCCCTCGTCGTGCAGCTACCGCCAAGCGTGAAGTACGAGTCGCACGGAGAGCACATGCGGACGTTCCTCGGCCTGCTCGACCCAAAGATCCGGCACGCCATCGAGTTCCGCCACAAGTCGTGGTTCCGCGACGACGTGTACGCGATGCTCCGCGACAAGAACGTCGCGATGGCGTGGACGGAGAACCAGTACGTGACCTCTCCCCCCGTCGTGACGGCGGACTTCGTCTACCTGCGGCTCGTCGGCGAGCGTGACATTGAGGAATTCAAGGAAACCGTCAAGGACCGTTCCAAGGAGATGCGGGAGTGGTACCGCCACCTCGAGACGGAGGCCTCCGGGGACGACGTGCGGCAAGTGCTCGTGTTCTTCAACAACCACTATGCGGGTTTCGGACCCGCGAGCGTAAACGAGTTTCGGCGGCTGGCGGGGATGATGGAGATGGGCTTTCCCGCAGCGGGCGGGGCGCAGCGCGGTCTGGGTGACTTTGGATGACCACACCGAGACGACCGGAGATGCAGATCGAGGTTTCGCCGGACGGCGAGAACGGCTGGACAGCCATCACGCTCCCCTACGATCCCGACACGCCGTTCTCGGTCGTACCGTACGATGTCCTGAAGCGCGTCGGCATCCAGCCCGAGTCCCTCGAGGAAGTCCGGATTGCCGGAAAGATCGAAGATCGCAACATCGGGACCGCCTACTTCCGCTACAATGAACGGGTCTCGAAGAGCCGGGTCGTGTTCCCTCACCCGGAGGACCCGTGCACCTGGGGATGGCACGCGGTGTACTATCTGGGCTGGGAAGTCGACGCCTCGACGGGGGAGCTTCGAAAGAACCCTCGGATCCTGGGTTCGGACTGACGTCCCGTTCGGTCGCCCGCGTCCAACCGACGTGAGGTCGGTCGCGTTTCCCGCACGCATGGCCCTCGGTGTATAAATGTCTACGAATGTGCCAATCCTCACTGGGGTGAGTCGACACCGCCGCCCGCAATGTTCGATGTGCTACTACCATTCCGCGATTCCTTGAAATATCACGGTAGGATGGTCTGGCGGGGGCCGAATCATGGCGGCACAACCGAAACCGGGCGCGATCGTGCACGTGGAGATCATTGCGAAGGAGACGGCGGGCGTGAAGAAGTTCTTCTCCTCGCTCTTCGGGTGGAAGTTCGAGGACATCCCGCAGATGGAGTACACCATGTGGTCCGCGCCGAGCGGGCCGGGCGGCGGATTGATGGCGCCGACGCCGGAAACGCCGGGGACGGGCCAGCCGCTGAACTACATCTATGTGAACTCGATCGGCGAGATCGCGCCGCGGATCGAACGCGCGGGCGGGAAGATCCTCGTCCCGAAGACGACGATCGGCGGCGGGCGATCGTTCGCGTTCTTCTCGTACCCGGAGGGGATGATCTGGGGTCTCTACGAGGTCGTGAGGAGACCCGCGCAATCCCGCAAGGCCTCGGGGAAGCCGAAGGCGAAGAGGGCACGGAAGTAGAGCCAGGCGCGCTCCCTTTAGACGGGAGGTCGGAGGGGCGCACGGACTTCGGGTACGTGAGCACTCCCATCGTTCCTCGCGAAACCCATTTGGCGGGAGACGTCCTCGCCGGCGCCATGGCGCTCGGAATCCAGATCGTCTACGACTGCGCGGACCCGCGGCGGCTCTCCGAGTTCTACGCGGCCGCGCTCGGCTACAAGCTGCAGGATCCGCCCGAAGGCTTCGCGACGTGGGAGGCGTTCCTGACATCGATCGGCGTCCCGGAGGAGGAGTGGAACGACGGGAGCTCAATCGTGGATCCCGAGGGAAAGGGTCCGCGGATCTACTTCCAGAGGATGGACACTCCGAAGCCCGCGAAGAACCGCCTGCACCTCGACCTGAACGCGAGCGGCGGCCGGAAGGTCCCGGAGGCCGAGCGCCGCCTGCGGATCGACGCCGAGGTCGGACGCATCCTCGCGCTCGGGCTTGGGGCGATGAAGGCGAGCGAGAGCGACGACGCCAATTGGTATTTCGTTACGATGTTCGACCCGGAGGGCAATGAGTTCGACGTCCACTGAGCGTGCCGGTGCCTTAGGCTTTTCCGGCGCCGGGCGTTGGGGCCTCCGTGGCTCGCATCATCTTCCACGTCGACCTCGACTCCTTCTACACCGCCGTCGAGGTGCGCGAGCGCCCGGAATTGAAGGCGAAGCCGGTCATCGTCGGCGCCGACCCGAAAGCCGGGAAGGGCCGCGGTGTCGTTATGGCGGCCTCGTACGAGGCACGTGCTCAGGGCGTGAAGGCGGGCATGCCGATCTCCCTCGCGTGGAGGAAGCTCCCGGACGCGGTGTACGAGCGCCCCAACTACGAGTTGTACGGGACGGTCTCGGAGAGCGTGATGAACGTCCTGCGGGAGTTCGCGGACAAGTTCGAGCAGGCGAGCATCGACGAGGCGTACATGGACGTCACCGCCAAGACGACGTGGCCCTCCGTCCGGGACTACGCGCTGGCCGTGAAGGCGGCCGTCCGCGAACGGGAGGGGCTCACGTCCTCGGTCGGGGTCGCGCCGAACAAGTCCACCGCCAAGATCGCGGCGGCGCACCAGAAGCCGGACGGGCTCACGATTGTGCCGCCCGCCCAGGTCGAGTCGTTCCTCGCGCCACTCCCCGTGAACGCGATCAGCGGCGTCGGGGAGAAGACGGAGCGCATGCTCCACGAGCTCGGCGTCCGCACGATCGGGGACTTGGCGGCGTTCCCAGGGAAAAAGCTCACGGCGATTCTCGGGCGCAACGCCGTTTGGCTTTGGGGCATCGCGCGCGGGATGGAAGAACTGCCCGTGGAGGAGCGGCCGGACGCGAAGTCGATCAGCGTGGAGCGAACGTTCGAGCGGGATGTCACGGATTGGTCGGAAGTCCTGGAGACGCTCGGCAGCGTCGCGGACAACGTCCACCGCCGCGTGAAGCATGCGCAGGTCGCGTTCCGCACGGCGGGACTCAAGATCCGTTTCGAAGGATTCGTCACCCACACGAGGGACCGCACGCTGCCGACGTGGACGGACGACCGCGAGCTCCTGATGTCCACGATGCGCGAGTTGGCGGCAGAGTTCGAAGGGCGGGACCGTCCCGTTCGGATGCTCGGCGTGCGGGTCGCCAACCTCCGGACACCCAGGGGGACGCAGGCGACCCTTCATTGACTACTCGATCGTCTGCCCCTTCAGGATCGCCTTCAGCATCAGCGGGGTGGACAACGTCGTCACCAGCGTCATGATCACGATGGCGGAGTACATGTCCGCTCCGATGAGGCCCGTGGTGAGACCGACCTCTGCGAGGAGGAGTTCCATCATGCCCCTGGCGTTGAGGCCGACAGCGAGGCCCGCGAGCTCGCGGCCGCGCAACCCCGCCATCGTTCCACCGATGAGGCCGCCGGCCACCTTCCCGACGAACGCGACGGCGGTGATCACGATCACGAGGAACCAGTTCGACGTCTGGAGGACGACGTTCAGGCCCACGAACGCGAAGAAGAACGGGGCGAGGAAACCGAGGCTCACGGAGCGCACGCTGGTCTGCACGATGATGAACGGGCCTTCGCCGAGCGTCTCGCGCGTGAGGAAGACGCCCGCGTAGAAGATGCCGATCGCGAAATGGAGGCCCAGCGTCTCCGACGCGACCCCTATGGCGAGGGCGATGATGAGGACGACGGCGAACCCCGCCTCCGGCGTCCGGAGTCGGGCCACGATGCTGGCGAGGTACCTCCGGGCCCCCGGCGTGCGCGGTGCGCGCCGGAGCAGCCAGCCGAGGCAGTAGATGATTCCGATGAAGGCGAGCACCTCGACGACGCTGACCGCGAGCTCGGTCGTCGGGAACCCAGCTCCCCCACTCGCATGGAGTGCGATGACGATCCCAAGGAGGGCAAAGGCGGTCACATCGTTCGCCGCGGCGACGGTCACGATTCCCCGGCCCAACCTCGTGCCGAGGAGGTGGAGGTCCATGAGGATGCGGATGCTCACGGGCAATGCGGTCACGGCCATCGCGGTTCCCAGGAACAGGGAGCCGACGAAGTCCATCCCGAGCCCCTGCGCGAGCGCGTATCCGAGGCCGAAGGGGAAGACGAACTCCGTCGCGGCGATGATGTACATGCGGTCTTGGAGCGCCCTGCGAAGCCCCTCTGTGCCGACCTCGAGCCCCGCAGAGAGGACGAGGAAAACGATGCCGAACGTCACGACGACCCCGAGGGCGGCGCCGAGATCCGTCGCCGGGTCCGGGTTGACCCACGCGAGGACCGCGGGGCCGAGGATGATCCCTGCGAGCACCTCGCCGATCAGAGGCGCCTGCTTCGCCCGACGGAACAGCTCCCCAGCCAGCCTGGTGACTACGAGGACGAGGAGAAGGACGAGAAGGAATTCCATCGGGCTGGTTCCACCGCCGCCACGCTGGATTTCCTATTTGGAAGCTGCGCTCTCCGTATCGAGAGAGAGGCCAAGGTCCCCGCCCGGGAAGGTCGAGGCTGCTCAAGTGTATGCCGGGCGTCGGGGCGACTCGTTGCCGCTGGACCGCAGGGCGTCCGCAAACGCGGCCAGGTCCGCGACGACGAGGTCGGGGCCCGCGTCCTTCAGCTCCACGGCGTACTTCTCCTGCCGCCGGGCGTCTCCCACGAACGCCGTACGTGCGCCGATCGCCCGTCCCGCCAGCACGTCCTCTGGCCGGTCGCCCACCATCCAAGAATCCCTCGGGCTCAGACCGAGGTCCTTGCACGCCGCGAGGAGCATGCCCGGCTTCGGCTTCCGACACGGGCAGCCATCCCGCAACTCGTGCGGGCAGTAGTACACGTTCTCCATGCGGACCCCGGCTTTCGCGAGCTCGCGAATCATCTTCCCGTGGATCCGGCGGAGGCCCTGCTCGGTGATCCAGCCCCAAGCGACCGCGTCCTGGTTCGAAATCACCGCCAGTCGATACCCGAGGCCCTGAAGGGTATGGAGCGCCTTCGGGACGCCCGGATTGAGCGTCAGCTCCGCTGGCGCGCGGACTCCCCCCTCCCGGTCCACGTTGATCGTGCCGTCCCGGTCGAGGAACGCGACGGGCGCGGCGGCGTGCGGGACCCGACTCGCAGGGCGGTGGCGGCGCACGGAGACCTCGGGAAGCCCGCCCTGGTTGTACGTGTCCACGATTGCCCACTTGGCGAACGGGTTGCGGGTCCCCTCGAGCGCCTCCTCGGCGGTGCGCCACGCGACCTCTGCGATCTCATCCTTCTTGATCAGGAATCGCTCCGAGCGGAGCGTACCCCGGTACACGAACCCAAGCGTGAACGTGGGCTTGCCCGGGAACCCGGACAGATAGACCGCGAGCGGAGCGTCGATCCGGACGGGGACCCCGAGCTCCTCCTCGCACTCTCGCCGCGCGGTGTCCTCCGGCCCCTCTCCGAACTCGAGGAACCCGCCGGGGAGGTTCCAGTATCCCTTCGAGAACCCCCGGGAGGCCATCTCCATGAGGACCTTCCCGCGGCGCACGAAGACGACTTCCGCCACGAGGCGGGGCATCGTCATGTACACGGCCTTCTTCACGAGGCCGTCGACGTCCGCGCGGGAGAACACGGAGTCCCTCTGGAACCACTCCTCCGGGTGATAGGACAGGTTCGGCTTCGCGCGGTGCACGACCTCCGTTCCGAAGTCCATCCGGGCGGTCCTCGCGAGGGGGAACGGCACAGCTTCGGAGTCGGTCGGAAACCTCCACACCCCCCGGTCGTGGACGAGGTACACCTGCCCGTCCGTTTCCACGAAAAGGTGCTCCGGCTTGCGTCCCTTGCCGTGGCCCATACGCGCGAGGAACGAGGCGTCTCGCTATAACCATTCGTCAACGAAAATAGGGAAGGGGAAGCCCGCTCCGCGGGCTTCGTTGGTTCAGGAGAGCATGCGGAACCACAGGGCGCCCCACGGGACCGGGGTCACAGGCTCCGGGGGTGTCGGGAATGGCCGCGGGAGATTCCACCCGAGAAGCGACATGCCACCGGGCGCCTTGCCGGTCATGTTGCTCTGCACGCCGGGCCCTCGGGGAGCTACAATCTCGCCGTCCAGCGGGGGTGTTGCTGTCGGGGGTTCCGCCGGCAATCGGATCGAGCTTCCGCTGCTGGTCGCGTTGTCCTCGTCCTGGACCACCGGAGGCTCGGGGCCGCCGGTCGCAGCTTCCAGGACCACGTTCGCAGTCGACTCGGCAGGTGCCGCTCCGGCCCGGGCCGACCCGGACCAGGCGCCGATCGCGAGGAAGGTGACCCCCGCGAGGAGGCACGTCCTAACCAGTGTACGATGCATTCTCACCCTCGACTCTACCCCGGTGCTGACCCTATTTAAGGTCCGTTGCCCGGGAACCATTCGCGATTCTCGGAGGTGAAAGCACGACCGTCCGCGTCATTCGCGGGTCCTAAGGGCCACGGAGACGCCGTCTCGCAGGGGCAGGATCATGGACGCGAACCGAGGGTCCGCCGCGACCGCGTCGTTGTACGCCCGGATCGCCCGTGTGTCCGCGTCGGCTGGGCTCTTCACGACAGCGCCGCTCCAGAGCACGTTGTCCGCAACGAGGAGACCGCCGACGCGGAGGCGGTCTGCCAGAGGCGGGAAGAGCGTGGGGTACGATGCCTTGTCCACGTCGAGGAAGATCAGGTCGAAGGGACCGCGCAGATCCGCAACGACGTCCTTCGCCTCCCCCACGAGGACGCGGACCCGGTCCGCGACGCCGGTCCGCTTCAAGTTCTCCGCCGCCAGCCGAGCCGTCTCCGGGTTCCCCTCGATCGTCACAAGCTCCCCGCCGGCCTCGAGACCCCGAGCGATCCACGTCGCCGAGTATCCGATGGCGGTCCCGAGCTCGAGCGCGCGCCTCGCCCTCACGAGCCGCGTCAGGAGGTGGAGGAACGTGCCCTCCGCGGGACCGACGATCGGCCATCCCTCCCGGGCGCCCTGCACCTCGACCGCCGCCAAGGCGGAATCCCGCGGCGCCAGGTGCGCGTCCAGATACCCCTCGATGTCGTCCGGCACGATGTCGCCCATCGGCCCCCAGGGGGCGAAGCGGGGCGGCAGGAAAAGGGTTCGCAACCCGCGACCGGCGTCGTCCCATGAGAAGATACTTATAGGGAGGAGACCCCAATAGTGCATGGGAGGGTCGGACGTGTGCATGCTGATACGGACGAAGAGCGGGGTGCTCTCCCTGGTCCTCACGACGAAGTACGTGAACGAACTGGTGGAGAGGGGCACCGCCGGAGCGGCCGAGGCAAAGGATGACCGGCCTTGGGTCATGCTGATGGAGTCGAGGTAGGTCCTCACCCCGTCCGCGGCGGCACGATCCCTTGGTCGAGGCGGTCCGCCTTCTCCTCGAACGCCTTGATCTTCGCGCGCAGTTTCGTCGCGCGCCGCTCGAGCTTCGAGGCCTTGAGGTGCATCTTCGTGATCGCCGCGCGAAGCCGGAGCGCTTTCTGCCGCCCCTTCGCCTGCTCCTTCAGCGAGCGGATGTCGAGCGTGGGCTTCCCCACGGATGCGCCATGGGGGCCCCGAGGATAAACGTGGCGGCGTTCGACTCGCGACTGTGATGATGAAAACCCTGGTATGCCGCCGAACGTTCGTCCCCTCGGGCGGATCGACATCGAGGTCGTTGGCGCCACGGACATCGAGCTCCTCGCCGCTCCCGCCACAGGTTTATAGCGAACTTCCGGGGTGGGCGCGCGCCATGGCCGACGTCGTGAGCGTCGTGGGGCTCGAGAAGTCCTACGGGTCGCTTCGCGCGGTCGACGGGATATCCTTCTCCGTCGGCGAGGGCGAGATCTTCGGCCTCGTCGGTCCTAACGGGGCCGGCAAGACGACGACGTGGGAGATTCTGGAGGGCCTGCGCCGCGCGGACGGCGGTTCGATCCAAGTCGCGGGGATTGACGTCCGGAAGCACCGGCGCCGGCTCCGGACGTTGATCGGCGTGCAGCTCCAGGCGACCGCCCTGTTCGAGCGGTTGACCGTGCGAGAGACCCTCGAGGTGTTCGCCGCGATGTACCCGACCCGCGTGCCCGCCGACCGCCTGGTGAAGCTCGTGAACCTCGAGGAGAAGGCGGACGAATGGACGGAGAAGCTGTCGGGCGGTCAGAAGCAACGACTCGCGGTCGCCCTCGCCCTTGTCAACGACCCGAAGATCGTGTTCCTCGACGAGCCGACGACGGGCCTCGACCCGCAGGCGCGCCGCAGCCTGTGGGACGTCATCGCGGAGTTCCGGAAGGCGGGGAAGACCGTGATGCTTACGACCCACTACATGGAGGAGGCCGAGCGATTGTGCGATCGCGTGGGCGTGATGGACCGGGGGAAGCTCCTCGCGCTCGATCGGCCCTCCCAGCTCATCCGGGAGATGGGACAGCGGGATGCCGTGGAGTTCGTCGCGGACGGGGAGGCCGACGCCTTCCGGGGGATGCCAGGCGTCGAGGAGATGAGCGAGGAGAACGGGCTCGTGACCCTCTACACGCGCCGCCTCGACGTGACGCTCCCCGCGGTGTTCGATCTCGCGCGCCAGCGGGGCATGCGCGTCGAGGACTTCCGGGTCCGGAACGCGAGCCTCGAGGACGTGTTCCTCCACCTCACGGGGAGGCGGATCCGCGAATGAGGCTGGTGCCGACGGGGTTCCCGCAGTGGGTGGTCGCGAACCTCAAGATGTTCTTCCGCGACCGCGGGACGCTGTTCTGGGCGCTCCTGTTCCCGATCATCTTCATGGGCCTTCTCGGCCTGGGCTTCGGCCGCGCGGATCCCGTGGAGTTCCAAGTGGGCATCGTGGATGAGGACCAGACCCCGTGGTCCGAACGGCTGTGGACGACCCTCTCGAACGAGTCCCTCCCGTTCGTCCTGACGAACTACACGGATCGCGACGCGGCGTCCGCGGCGGTGGAGGCGGGAGACTTGGACGTCGCCCTCGTGATCCCGTCCAACTTCGACACGTTCATGGCCAACCAGACCAACGGCAGCGCGAACGAGACGCTCGTGCTCCCCGCCTGGTTCGGGGTCGACGCGCAGGGGTCGGGGGCGGTGTCGGTGCAGGCCCTCCAGGAGGCGGTGGACGCGTTCTTCCGGTTCTGGACGCGGAGCCCTCCGAAGCTTGGGGTGGGCGCCTTCCCCCTGAGCGCCCGGAACCTCGAGTACATCGACTTCCTCGCCCCGGGGATCCTGGCCATGTCGATCATGCAGAGCGGGGTGTACGGCCTCGCGCTGTTCATCGTGACCTCGCGGGAGAAGCGGATCCTGAAGCGCCTCCACGCGACCCCCGCCGGCGCCGCGTTCATCCTCGCGGGGCGGATCGTGCCCGCGCTGCTCATCAGTTTCATCCAGACCGCGGTCCTCCTGTCCGTCGCGGTCCTGGCGTTCGGCGTGCAGATCGTCGGGAACCTCGGGATCCTCCTGATCGCCGCAGGATTCGGCGCCGTCGTGTTCATCTCCCTCGGGTTCCTCGTCTCCTCCGTCTCGAAGAGCGCGGACAGCGCGGAGAACCTCACGGGCATCGTCACGCTGCCGATGTTCTTCCTCGGCGGGGTGTTCATCCCGATCGACCGCCTCCCCGAGGCGGTCCAGTATCTTGCGTACGCGATGCCGCTCACGTACTTCTCCGACGCGGTCCGGCAGATCATGGTCAACGGCGCCGGACTCGGCGAGGTCGCCGTCGACCTGGGCGTCCTCGCGATCTTCGCGCTCGCCGTCTTCGCGCTCGCCGTGAAGCTGTTCCGCTGGGAGTGACGCGGGCCACAACGGGCCGCTCCACAATCGTGAAATAGGCTCCCGACTCGTCCATCGCGACATGGCGGGGGGGCCGACGTGCCAGCACTGCGGAGCGCCACTCGCGGGGGCCGCGCTGTTCTGCGCCCGGTGCGGGCGCCCCGCGTTCCTTCTGGCGGGCCGTCGCGCACGAGCGTCCCGGAACGCGTCCGTGTTCGGGATGTCCGGCGCGCTCCTGCTGATCCTCCAGAGTGCGTTCATGCTCGCCGCCGGCCTGGCCGCCCTGTACGCGCTCTCCGTCTACGTGGGGGGCGACGACGCGGCCGCTCGCGCGACGGGGACGACTGCGGCGGTGTTCGTCGGCATCACCCTGCTGTTCGACCTCGTCGGTCTCTCCTTGCTCTCCCTCGCGTTCCACGTCTTCACGAGGAACGCGCGCGCGGGCGCGACGCTGGCGGAGCGTGTGAGTCCCGAGCGGCGGTCTTTGGGCGTCCAGGGCCTCCTCGCGACCGTGTTCCTCGTCCTCTGGGTGCTCGTGACCCTGACGTGGCGGGGCGCACTCGCGGCCCTCGTCTCGTTCTACCCGACGCCGCTGGGCACGGACCTGACGGGCGTGATCACGGCCGACGTCCGCCGCGCGGCGTCGATCATGCTCGGACTGTGGGTCGTCGCCTCGTTCCTGCTCTTCCTCGGCGCCCTGTTCGGGTCACGGTTCCTGCGCCGCGCGCGGGGTGCACCGCTGACATTCGGGCGGCTCCTCTGGCCCGCGGAGACGCTGCTCCACGTGGGGGCCGCGCTCGCGATCTTCGCGGTCGCGCCCGGGCTCCTCGCCTCCCTCCCGCGGATCGACGTCGCGATGCTCCGGGTTGTGGAAACTCTCGGCGTGGTCGATCTCGTCGTCGTCCCGGTCCTCGGGCTCCTCGCATACCTGTACCTGTTCCGGGAGTTCCTCGCGTGGTTCCGCGGATCCGCCCTCCCGGGGGTGCCACCCGCGTCGTCCCCGGCCGCACCCTCGGGTCCTCCCGGCGAAGAGACCTAATATCCAGCGGGGCTGTCGTCCGCGGCAGCCCCGTAGTCTAGCGGCAAGGATCCCAGGCTTTGGACCTGGTGGCGGCAGTTCGAATCTGCCCGGGGCTATTGAGACCCACGGGTTGAATTCAGACCGGCAGATTGAAAGCGGATGGGGAAAATCGCCTCCCCGGACCGCGCATGATTATTCTCGACTCGATGACGTTCGACGTCCGGATCGGCCGTCCCCCCGCGGACGTGTTCGCGTACCTCGTGCAGTGGGAGCGTCAGTGGGAGTGGCAGGTGGGCGTCGTGGAGACGCGGTTCCTGACGCCCGCGCGGTTCGGAGTCGGGACGACCGCCCGCAAGGTGCGCCGGACGAAGAGCGGGGAGGAGTCCCTCGACGTGGCGATCGTCGCCTTCGATCCCGCCGCTTGGTCGTGGGAGGACGAGGTCGTCAGCGGCTCGCTGCGGGGGAGCCGGGAGAAGTGGCGCGTGGAGCCCGACGGCCCGGGTTCTCGCGTCGTCGCGGACCTCGCCGTGCGCGTGTCGGGCTTCCTCTCGCTTGCGAAGGAGTCGATGCGCGAATCCGTCGAGCAGGACATGCGCGCGGGCTTGGAGCGACTGAAGCGACGGCTCGAGGGCACGTCGGGTTGAACGGACGTCGCCAGGTTCATGGTTCGATCGTGCGTTCACGGTCGGGGCCGATGGGCGAGAACGCGGTGCGTTGCCTCTTGGAGTTCGAGTACGCGGACGAGGCCTCCGCCGTCGCGGTGCACCGGGCCCTCGTGCCCGACAACGTGGGTTTCGTCCGGGCGCGGACGGAGGGCGCGCGCGTGATCGCGGAGATCGAGGCGGCGACGCCCATGAGGTTGCTCCACACGATCGAGGATTACCTCGCGTGCGTCTCGGTCGCCGAGGAGGCGGTCGCCGCCGCCAAGGCGTAAGGGCAGGGTCAAGCGACGCCCTCGCGCACCTGAACCGCCACGCCGCGCGAGAACGCGAGCATCTCCTCCCGGTTCATGAGCGCCCGCCCGACCGCCGCGAGCGCGTCCGTCCCATCCACGACGAGGACCTCGTCGAGCGGCCGGACTCCGGGGTCGCACTCCTTGACGAACTTCGCCATCACGTTCTTCCCCTGGCGGTTGAACTCCGCAGTCTCCGTCTCGACGACGACGCGGAGCACCGGCGGCGGGAACGCCGCGTGGAGGATCCGCGCGCCATCGGCCTTCAAGGTGTAGAACCCGTCCTCGGCGCGGAGGGACAGCACGTGCCTCCCGTCGCGGATCACATTCCGCACCTTGCCCGTACGCGCGGAGGTGACGACCTCGATCGTTCCCGAGAGGAGTGCTTCCGCGGCGCCGCGCCCGAACTGCATCTCCGCGACCGCATGCAGGCGCGCCGCCGCGAGGTCGAACGACCCAGGCCCCCGCTCCAGCACCGCGTCCGGCACGTCGTCGAACGTGTCCTCGCCCCTCCACAGGACGCCGCCTTCGTACCCCGCCCCACGCAGGAACTGTTGCGTGAACACCTCGAGCGCCTCGAGGGATTCCGCGTCGAGGGTCTCCGGGACGATGCTCTGGCCGATCGGGTGCATCTCGTCGAGCTCGATCGGGACGGGGCCCCACGCCGATTTCACGAGGAAGTGCGCGTCGATGTGCGCTCGGAGCCGCGCGATCTCGGCCTTTCGGGCGGTCGCGTAGGGCCGCGCTCCCTCGGGGAACATGACGAGGAACCGTTTTGGCGGTCGGTACCGTTCCTGGAGGCGCGCGCGGTATCGGTGCAGGATCGGCCGGTGCTGCGTCTCCGGTCCGACGAAGTAGAAGCCACCGCGCCGCGAGAGGGGTTCGTACCGTTCCAGGTACTCGTTGTGGTGCCGCAGCTCGCGGAGCGCCTCGAGAAGGGCGGGGTGCGCGCGGCACCGCCGCTCCACGTGCTCCCACAGGTGACCGTCCGCGATCGCCTGGCGCACGCGGCGCAGCTCCGCGAAGCTCGCGTACAGGTTGTGTTCGGCGCGGAGGCGCTCGTCCGTCCGCAGCGCGTTGACCGTGCCGGTGGCGCACGCAGGGCACTCGCACGGAACCTCGCGTAGGTCCTCGACGTGTCGCGTGCCGTCGGCGAACATCAGGCGGCCGTGGCGCGCGTACTTGTGGTACGAGGCGGAGTCGAACAGGTCGCACCCGAGGAGGGCGGCGAGGCCGAAGACCATCGGGTGGCCCGCGCCGAAGAGGTGGACGGGGCGGTCCGGACGCAGCCCCTCCTTCGCGGCGAGGATTACCGTCGCGAGATCCCGGAACCGGTAGGTCTCCATGAGCGGCACGACGCCGCCGATCGCGTGGACCGCGACGTCGAGCTTCGACAGCTCCTCCGCGCACGTGTGGCGCAGGTCCGGGTAGATTGAGCCTTGGACGGCGCCCGCGAGGAGCATGCCACCGCGCATCTCCGTGGCGACGCGCGTGCGCAACAGCGTCTCTTCGATGTCCTTTTCCGCGCGGGCCGGCGGGTGGTCCGGCTCCGAGAACCGGTCGAGGACGGTACCGATGTCCGCGCGGATGTCCCGCTGGAACGCGACGATCTCCTCGTTCGACACTTCCACGCCGCCGTACACGTGCTGCTGGAACGCGCCGCTGTCCGTCATGATCGGGCCGTCGAAGCCCAGGACGCCGTGGACGCCCTCCGCGAGCGCGCGTTCGCGCATGGAACGGTGCAGGATGTATGCGTTCGTGATCACGCCCTGCGCGCCGAACTTGGACCGCATCTCCGCGGGGGGGATCAGGACCTGATTCGGGTTGATCACGGGAAGCAAGGTGGGCGTGTCCACCGTGCCGTGCGGCGTCGTGAACCGTCCGAGGCGGCCGAGGCCGTCGCGGTCCCGGAGTTCGAACACGGTTGCCGAGAGGGGAGCGGCCCTATCAGACTTTGGGGGCATCTCTCACTCAGTCATGGGTTCCCCCGGAACCACTTGGAGTATTCGCGGTGATCAACCCCCTCGACGATGAAGACGTAACGGTCGTTCCTCTCCCGGTTTATCGTGTAAAGCAACCTCCAGAACGAGGGCAGGTCCTCGACATACAGGTTCTGTCACCGATGCTTCGTTCGCAAGTGCGCGGGAATCCGATCCTTCTGGACCACCTCTCCATGGAGGCAGTCGTACAGGAGTACGTTTCGTAGGGTCTTGACCCGACGGAGCACGGACCGAGCGCGCGGATCCGGGGCCCTCTCCAGCGACTTGAGCGACGAAGCCGCCTGATCGGAGAGAAGGACGTCTTTGGCGCCAAGCCCGCTCAAAGCCTCTGTCCCTTCTGGATCGCCTCAAGCAGGGCGTCCGACGCCTCGGGAACCCAGATGAGTCCCTTGCTCCCTTCCGCGATCATCCCCATGTCGCCATAGAACTCAATGGCGGCGTTCAGACTCTGTCTTGAGGTGGAGTGACCCCATTTCCGGAGGGTCTCCAGGAGGCGGTTTCGGCTGATCGGGCCATCCGCGGACTGGAGGGACTTTCGAACGTACTCGAGCGTCGCGAGGGTCGGATTCGCTCCGCGCTTGGCGAACACCGGTTTCGGCACCTTCACAGGGGGTATATGGATACGCATACTACATGTAGCCTTCTACCCCCCGGCGGACAGTTTCGGCGAACCGACCGAAATCGGTTTCCCGCCGGTCTTTCGTCAGGGGATCCGTGCTCCGCAACACCTTCCTCCATGCTCCCGGCGTCGGTCCCGTGACGGAGCGACGGATTTGGCGGCAGGCCCAGACGTGGGCCGACTATCTCGCCACGGAGGACCTCATCCCGCTCCCCGGCAGATTGAAGAAATCCGTCCACCGAATCGTGGAGGAGTCCGAACGACGCCTGGCGGCGAGGGATCCTCGCTTCTTCCATGCCTGGCTGCCCACGCCCGAGCGTTGGCGCGCGTACGGGGACTTTCGCGATCACGCGGCCTACTTGGACATTGAGACCACGGGGCTGAACTGGAGCGGAGACCTGATCACGCTTGTCGGCCTTGCGGGCGCCAGGCGGTTCCGCACATATGTTCGCGGCGTGGACCTTGACGAACTGCCAGCGGACCTGCGGCGGTACAAGCTGCTCGTGACCTTCAACGGGACACACTTCGACCTGCCCGTGCTCCGGAACGCGTTCCCCGTGCTGCCGCCGCTCCTGCACATCGACCTCCAGTACCCGATGCGCCGACTTGGGTTCCGGGGCGGGCTGAAGAAACTAGAGCGCCGCCTCGGACTCGAACGTCCGGACGACGTCAAGGGCCTCACGGGGTCCGACGCGGCGAAGCTTTGGCGGCGATACGAACGCGGGGACGAGAATGCCCTCGACGCCCTCATCGAATACAACCGCCAAGACGTGGAGAACCTGCGTCCGCTGATGGACTACGCGTACGGCGCGTTGAAGGCGAAGGCGCTCGGGGGACCGCCGCCACATTCGCCCTGGTGACGTTCACCCTTATGTGGCGGTGTCGCCTGCCGTCGGCCATGCTGAAGTTCGCGACGGTCGCCGTGGTCGTGCGGGACGAGAAGAAGGCGGTGAAGTGGTACACGGAGACGCTCGGGTTCCGCCACATGGACAAGTGGGACCACTGGCACACGGTGGCGCCCAAAGGTTCGAACGTGCGGATCCACCTGTGCCCGGACGCGAAGCCGGAGAAGGGGAACACGGGCTTCATGTTCACGGTGGAGGACATCGAGAAGGAGGTCGCCGCGCTCAAGAAGAAGGGCGTCAGGATCACGATGCCGATCACGAAGGAGGAGTGGGGCACGAACGCGATGTTCGCGGACCCGGACGGCAACGAATTCTGGCTGCTCGCGGAGGAGTAGGCTACCGGGCTCGCCCGCGCCACTCGCCCGCGGGGTACTTCCGCTCGTTCTTCGCGAGCTTACGAGCCGTGACATCGGACAGGTCGCACCCGATCGCGTTCGCGAGGCTCAGGCAGTATACAAACACGTCCGCGAGTTCGTCCTCGACGCCCTCCCGGAAGCCCGCATCGTTCAGGTCCGCCTCGTCGTTCGACTTCCACTGGAATCGTTCCAGGAGCTCGGCGACCTCCACGCTCATCGAGATCGCGATGTCCTTCGGGTTGTGGTACTTCTCCCAGTCCCGCTCGTGGACGAACGCGGCCACGCGGTCCCGGAGCTGCTGCACCGTGGCGCTGGCGTCGGGCATGGCGGGCGGCATGGCCGGGACGCCTAAGAAGATACCCGGGCGCGAATCGCTGCGGAGTTAGGGTTATCCCCTCGCAGCCACCCTCCGGAACCGGAAAGCATGGTCGACCTCGTGATCCTCACGATCATACCCGCCGTTGCGGCGATCGTTCTCCTCGCCGCGCTCTTCCTCCCGAAGTTTCGGGTCGGCCAGACCGCGATCGCGCCCGCGGAGGCTCTCGCCCGCCTCGCCTACGGGCTCCGGTTCGCTCGACACATGGTCACCGAGGCTCCGGACCACCTCAAGGTCCGAATCGGGTCTTGGACGATGGTCGAGGTCTTCGCGACGCCGCGGGAGCGGGGCGCCCAGGTCTCCTACCGGGCGGGAGCCACGACGGGGGCGTGGGCCGCCATCATCCTCCTCGTGATCTGGTTCGGGGTCCCGTTCATCACCCTGTTCGCTCCCCCCGTGATCCTGGTGATCTTCCTCCTGGACCGTCGGTTCGTGCGGAGTCGGATCGCCCCGCTCCTCCCGTCCCTCGCCGCTGCGCCCGCCTTGGGGGAGGCCGATGAGATCCGAGCCGCCCTCGTCCAAGGACTCTCGGAGGGGCACCGGTTCGCCACGGAGGCGCACGAGATGGAGCGGTCCGCGTACCAGGACTGGCACCTCATGGTCGTGCTCGTCGCGGTCTTCGTTTGGGCCGTCGCCTTCATGGCGCTGTTCACGGCCAGTGGGGAGTCGGATTTCGGCCGGCGCGCATCCGATTCCGCCGCGCTCGCCCTGGCGGCCGCGGCTGCCAGCGAGTGCGTCCTCGGGTACGTGGTCTACAGGGCGTTCCGCGCCCGCCTTCGGGACCTGAAAGCGTGGTCCCTGCGGTTGTACGCGCAGTTGGAGGCCGAGACCGCAGCGGCGCCCTCCGAATCGAAGGAGGCGAGTGCGTTCGAACTTCTGGCCGACGCCTCCCGCCACGTGCCCGACTGGGTTGCCATCCGTCGGAAACGGTTCTTCCAGCGGGAACCGGGCTCCGCGATTGTGTTGGTCGCCCTCGCATTCTGGGCCTTATGGACCATCACCACGGGCGCCTTCCTGGTGTGGTCGTCACCCCTTCTGGGAGGAATTCTGCTCCTTGGCGGCGTGGGGCTCACGGCCGTGGCGGTGCTCTCCCATCGGCGGTGGCAGAGGGCGCTCCAAGAGGAGACCGAGCGGGAGCTCGCCTCGTGGGGCCGACGCCTGGCGAGCTTGCGGGACCAGGCGGACGGGTTCCTGCGGGAGCTGTGACCGGTGGCCGTCCCGCCCGAGCGCCCGGACCTCTTCGTGGTCGCCCGGTTCCTCGAGCGCCTGTGGCGGGAGGGGGAGCCGATGGTCAAGACCCGCCTGCAGGTGGCGGCGAACGTGAACTACGACGTGTTCGCACGGTACCTCGCATGGCTCCTGGCGCGCGGGCTCGTGGCGGTCGAGACGAACCCCGGGGAACGGGAGCTTGTCGCGATCACGGAGAAGGGACGGCGGGCGTACCGCCAGCTCGTGGAGTGGATGAACGAGTTCGTCCTCGGCCGACGTCCCGATCTCCCGCATCCTTGACGGGTCGCGGCGAATCCGCCGAGCCCGTGGAATCCTGGGCCACCAAAACATTGATGGTTCGTCGCCCAATCCGCCCCCGAGGGGAACGATGCGATTCGCGTGTCTGCTTGCCATATTGCTCCTTGCGGCCCTGGCGATCCCCGCCGCGGCGCCGGTGGGTCCGGCGCTCGCGTTCGGGCAGGAGGACATTCACCAGGGCGTGACGAAGGACTGCGGGGACGGAAAGACGTTCACGAAACTCGGTCCGAAGTGGAAGACCTTCCCCGTGACGTACTATCTCGGTGCCACGGGCGAGACCTACGGGGCGATGGGGCGGGCGGTCGACACGTACGAGGACCAGGAGCACCCCGCCGGTCCGTTCTTCGCCGAGAGGACGACCGCCGGGCAGAACATCGACGTAACTTTCGGCGCGATCGATGGACCCGGGGGCGTCCTCGCCCGCACGTCCTACTCCTACTATCGATCCACGAAGGCGTTCGTCGAGGTGAACATCGTGTTCGACTCCGCGGAGTCGTGGACGGTCTACCCCTCGCTCACGTGCTCCTCGCAGGGCGACGGGGTCGATGTGGAGGCGGTCATGTCCCACGAGCTCGGGCACGGCATCGGCCTCGGTCACTCCTCCTCGTCCACGGCCCTGACCATGTATCCGTACTACTCCGCCGGCGCCACGCACCAGCGGACCCTCGCGACGGGCGACGCGAAGGGCGTGCAGTCCATCTACGGGTGAGGCTCGCCTCGAGCGGCCAAGGGTTCAAGGCCGCGCGGACGTTCGCGGTGCGCTTCCATGTCGCCGCCCCCCGCACGCGCGGAGTTCACCGCCGAGGAGCGGGCGATCATCGAGGGGTGCCGGACGCCCTACCGGGTGCAGCGGTGGCTGAAGACGCTGCCCTACAACCACGAACAGGAGGGGGAGACGCTCCGCACGTTCCGCTCGGTCGTCCGGCGGAGGACGGCACACTGCCTGGAGGCCGCGCTCTCCGCCGCGACGGTCCTGGAGCAGCACGGGTATCCGCCCCTCCTGCTCGACCTCGAGTCGGTCGACGAGCTGGACCACGTCCTGTTCCTCTTCCGCGAGGGCGGCGGATGGGGATGCGTCGCGAAGTCGCGGGATCCGGGCCTGTTCGGCCGCCGGCCGGTCTTCCGGACCGTGCGGGCGCTGGCGGCGGACTTCTTCGCCGGGTACGTGGACCACACGGGGAGGATCTACGGGTACGGCGTCCTCGACCTGCGCACCCTGGACCACGTGGACTGGCGGCGCGCGACGCGGAACGTGTGGGCGGTGCAGGACGCGCTGATCCGGATGCCGCACCGCCGGCTCCACATGCCGGACCGGGACTACGAGTACTGGCACGCGCGGTACCAGCGGTACACGCGGCGGTACCCCGATCGGAAGCCCACGTACTTCCCGGGCAAGCGCACGTGGCTCTGACGTAGGCTTATCCCGCCTTGCGGTTCTCCCCGCGCGATGCCGAGCGAGCTGGGTCGCGCGTGGGACGAGCTCGTCCGCGAGCACTGGAAGGACCTGTGGTCCGCGGACCCCCGCCAGGCGGGGCGCGCGCGAGCGGCGTTCCGCTCCTTCCTCGCCGCGGTGCACGAGGAACTCGGCCATCACCGCCGCGCGCTCGAGGAAATCCGGGGTGTTCCGTCCCAGCCGCCGAGCGTCGCTCCGCGGAAGCCGGCTCCCCCGTCCCCGCCGGCCGTGAAGCCGACGATGGCGCCCCTGGTCCTCGACCCGAAGGCGATCGAGACGCTCGAGCGCTCGCTCGGCCACCGGTTCCGCAATCCGCGACTCCTCGAGGAGGCGCTCGCACACCCTTCCTACACGAACGAGAAACCGGAAGTCGGGCTTCCGTCGAACTACCGGCTCGCGTATCTGGGAGACGCGCTCCTTGGTTTCCTGATCGCGGACATCCTGTACGCGACGACGCCGGGGGCGGACCAGCAGGTGCTCACGGAGGGAAGGAAACGACTCGTGAGCCGCCCCGCGCTCGGCCGCACGGCGGAGCGCCTCGGGATCGGAGAATACCTCCTGATCGGCGGCGGCCTGGGGTTGGAGGGCCGGAAGAGCCGGACGATCCTCGCGGAGACGTTGGAGGCGCTCGTGGCCGCGATCTACCTCGACGGCGGGCTCGAGACCGCGCGCGCGTTCGTCTTGCAGCTGTTCGGCGTCGAGCTCCGGGTGCCCGGTCCCGCACCCTCCCCGGAGAAGCCCCCGCGCCGCCGTCGTTCTCGCCGCCGATGAATCCCGGGTGTAAAGTCCCGAAACAAGTTCCTTGGAGCGGAGGCACGATGGCGGGACATGCGGACGCTGACGAGGGAAGAGACCGTGGAACTCGCGCGTCGGGCCACGTCTCCATGGAGGGAGGCGTCGATCTACGCGCTCGCGAGGACGTACGGGGTCACGGACCGGTGGGTCCGGGAGCTCCGGCGCCGGTTCCTGGCGGGCGAGCCGCT
>Ga0209002_10000081_pt1 | contig 55982 bp, 70 predicted proteins | sample Rifsed16ft2_FD_184010 | JGI IMG/M metagenome (GOLD analysis project Ga0209002, IMG submission 184010) | Soil microbial communities from Rifle, Colorado, USA - sediment 16ft 2 (version 2) | ecosystem: Environmental > Terrestrial > Deep subsurface > Rock core/Sediment | place: Rifle, Colorado...
TCGTAGCAGCTAAAAAATAGGCATATTCCATTTTTTTGTGTAGTATCCCATTTGTTGTCTTTATAAGGATCTACTGAATTCCAAGTTGCTAAAGGAGTGCTGAGTGCCCCATGTAGATCAAATTTAGAAGCGCTATTTCCTATTGCAATACAGCTAAATTCTACTCCACCTGCTTCTAAATTAGGTAAGCTTTTTAAAATTGCTGGATTTAAATCAGTAGCTTCGTCAAGAACTACCATTATAGCTTCTTTAGGATGCTTTCCTATCCAATTTGAAATTGTTTGTTCATCAGTGCCGCGCCCTGCGGCAACCGCGTACATGCCGTGAATTGGATCGTTTTTATCATATAAGACTTTTGGGCAGTTTCCTCTAAAGTACCTATAAGGATATTGAATAGCTAATTCAGATAATAAACGAGTGATATACCCCCAGATACGTGTTGTAGCCGATTCTAGGGTGGTAGAAGCGACAATTACCGTTCTTTTATTAGGAGCAGCTAACCAAAATAATATTGCAATTCTAGCTGCCATATGACTTTTACCAGTACTTGCACCGCCTGCATAACTTATATAGTTATGACCATTACAGTGTGCTTGAAGCCTTCTTTCGTCCCAATAGTTCCATGTAGGAATTAAATGAGGCCACGCATAATCATGCATAGCTTTTATATGTAGGTATTTTTCTTCAGAATTTTTACTTTCTCTATAAAGTTTAGCATGTATTGCAAAAGGATGATTATAAGTAAATTCTTTATTTCCAATAATAACTATTCTTTTTCCTAACTTATTTTCAATTTTCCAGTCTTCAGCGTATATAATATCATCAAAGGGGTATTGCTTACTCATTAGGTTAATCTTTATAATCAGTTATATGCCAATCAACTTCTTAACTTTTAAGCCCTTTCAAGGCTCTAAAGAGCACGTGTTTATAGATCCAGATACTCAACATCAGTATAAAGCTAACTCTAGAAAAGAACTAGTCCAAATGATTGTTTCTTATCGAAGTCAAAATAAACTTTCTAAGTTGGATTTACTTGATGCGGTGCTTGATAACTATCAATGTAAATTACCAATGAATTCTGGTATGTGTGAAACAAATAATAAATTACAAAGAGGGGTACTTGCTTATATTAAAGGGGGTTTGGCACTTCTTAAACAAATGGCTTTTAAGAAATTTGCTACACAAGAAGTAGCTGACACACGAGCTGAAATATGTATAAAATGCCCTTATAATATATTTCCAGATAAAGGTAATTTCGTTAAATGGACAGATGAGATAGCATTACATTCTATAGGAGAAAAGAGGTCTAAGTATCATGATGAACTTGGTTCTTGTGAAATCTGTAGCTGCATTTTAAAAGCAAAAGTATTTTATAGTGGTGAGCTGGACTTAACTAAAGAAGAAGTAGAAAAGTTACCTCATTTTTGTTGGCAAAAAAAGGAAATAAATGGCAAAGAAAGAAAATCAGCCTGAAAAATCAGTGCCGATTCAATCTTCGACTGACGGTCTCCGCGGTCAAATTACTAGAGAAGAAGACGGAAAACTTAAAGCTCCAATTAATATAATTCAAACTGTAACTGCCGCAAAAACACTTTATTATAAATATCGTTTTGAAGCCCTTAGAAGAATTGAACTTTATGCTAGAATTGAAGGACTTATTGCTGGAAATCCTCCTTATAATCCAGTGGAACTTGATAGACACGGATTATCTCATATATCAAATTTTAATAATTTAGATGGTCGAGCACTTTATGAAAGAGGCGCTCTGGCTTATTGGAATTTACTTAATGAAGCTGAAACTCTATGTAAATTTTATATTCATGATATGAATCCAGAAGCTCCAAAAGTAGCTGCTACTATGGCTAAAAATTGGGACTATGTAGTTAGAAAGTGGCCTAGTTTTTATACTCAAGTAAATACTTTAAGTGCTCAGATAATTAAATTTGGACTTTCTCCTGTAATTTGGCCTGATGAAAGAGATTGGAGGTGGCGAACTGTAGAATTATCAAGATTTTTTATAACTGACCAAGCTCAAGCTGATGTTGAAAGACTTACTTCAATTTTTGTAGAAACTACTTTTACAGTGCAGTATTTATTTGAAGTTTATAATGAATTTAAAGACGTTTCAAAAAAAGAAAGCCCTTGGAATATAGAAGAATTAGAGAAGTTTTTACTTTTTAGGGCTAATCGCTATGTAAAAGATAGAGGGCAGGAAATTATAAACCTAATGGATTTACAACTTAGACTTCAAAATGGTGATTTGCGTTTCGATGGATTATTTACAGATTCAGTTAGATTAGTATCACTTCTTCAGCAAGAATATGAAAATAGTGATGGTAAAAGCGGTGTTAGTCACTATTTATTTGATTCAGTATACGACCATGGTAACTTTTTATATTTTGTTGATAAACAATATAAAGAAATTCAGGAAGCATTAGTGATATTTACAGCTAGTCCTGGCGAATTTACGCTACATTCTAACCGCGGTCTTGGACATAAAATATTTGCAGGCTGCCAAGCTATGATGCAGTTAGATTGCTCAATTGTAGATAGTGCTAAATGGGCGAGTACTATTTTCTTAAAATCTCTTGCAACTGGTAGTAAAGATATTGAAGCAATTAGATTTGTTCCAGGAGCGCCTACTAATATTGGAACTGCTGAATTTGTTCAGAATAATTTTGGTTCAAACATCAGTCAACTTATTGGTGCTAGTCAATATATTAATCAAAAACTTCAATATAATACTGCAAATTCAGGGGACGATCCAGGAGTGCCTGATAGGAATTATGGTTCAATTTCACCTACTCAAGCCAGGATGGAAAGTTACCGTGAATTTGGAGTACTTAAACATAATATTGCTCATTTTTATTCCCAATTTGATATTGTTATTCGTAATATGGTAGCAAAAATGCTTCATTCTAAAAAAGGCTATCCAGGTTATGAGTATGCTAAAGAATGGAAAGACAGATGTTTAGAAGATGGTGTTCCAGAAGAGATGTTCTCAATAAAAGATGAATCTGAATGGGGTCTTCCAAGACAACTTGATGTTAAAGCGACTCGTGTTGCAGGAGACGGTTCTACATTAGGACTTCTTATGGGACTTCAAGAACTTGGACCAATTAGTGCTAATTTCGGTCCAAAAGCTAGTGCTTGGTATGAGAGGAAGTATGTTATGGCTACTATGGGCAAAGACGAAGTGGAAGCATTTACTTCAGAAAATGAAACTCCTGATGAAATGGCAGGTGGAGCTTCTTTAGCGGGGTTAGAAAATATAGCAATGCGGCAAGGCGAATCTCCAGTATTTTCTCTTGATAACGAACATCGTTCTCATTTTATAACTCATATGGCTTTAGCAAAGGATACAATTGAGCAGTTAGGACAGCAGCAAACAGATCCTGTAGAAGCTGATAAAATATTTAATGTATTACTTCCTCATGTAGATGAACATTTTCAAGCACTTCAAAGAAGTCCATTTAATCGTAATTTTGTACAGTCAATAGCACAATCTTATAATCAATTTAAACAATATGCTACTTTAAACCGTAAAAATGCTTCTAGTATGCTTCAAGCAGAGTTAAAGCAACGTCAGAAAGATGAGCAAAATCAGCAAAAAGCTATGAGTGAAGAAGAGTTAAATCAATTTACAACTCTTCAAGATGAAAAGAGAAAAGACTTTAAAATTCAAAGCCAAGTAACTAGGGCAGCAAGAGCTAATGAGAACAGGGCAGATGTTATGCGTGATAAAGTTAAAATGGATGCAGATAATCAAAGATTAAAAATACATCTTGAAAATTCAAACAAAATAATTGATAATAAATCAAAGCTTGACGAAAGGTCAACTGAAGAACTTAGAGGAGATATTAATACTATTCAAGGCGCAACGATTTCTCCAAATGATATTGAGCTGCAATAATTATGAATAATTATATTTTTGAAGAAAGTATACGAGTTAATGCTGCTAGGCTATGTAGTGAACTTTTTATTTGTTACGATTTTATAGATAATGAAAAAGGTATTATTTTAAAAGATATGAATTCTCCTGCTAAAGTTTTATTTAATTTTAATGAATTAAATGTACTAGATGATAATAACTTTAAGATTGAATTAGCAGCAATATTTAGTAAATTTTTTAGAAAAATAGAACTTACTAAAAATATTAAATTAGCAGCATGAGATTTTGTAAAATATCGTATAGAATTAGATTTATAAATTATATTTTAAAGGGAACTAAAATAATGAGTACATTAGAAGAATTAGAAGCACATCTTAATAATATTGGTGTTGATGTTGATAGTTTATTAGTTACTGTTCAAGAGTTAAAAGATGCTTTAGCTAATGTTGGTATTCCAGCAGAAGTTCAAGCAAAAATTGATGAATTAGTAGCAAAAGCAACAGCAATTGATGAAAAAGTTCCTGTCGCATGATTATAGATAAGTTAAAAAGCATAAAAGAAGATAAAGGATTTTTAGTTCTTTATCTTGACGGCATGAGTAAACTTTATCAATCAGGAATATTTGATTTTTTACAAGAAAAAGGTCGAGTAAGAATAATTGGTATAGGAGAAAATGTCCAAGTTCTTGCTACTCAAGCAGCAAGAAGTGCTGGTTATATGGAAGCTTTAGAAGATTTATTTAATTTTAAAAAACTATATTTAGATCAGCAATTAGGGGAGGGTGCTATGCTGTCTCCTGATTATGGGGCTTTAGACTTAGCAGAAGAAAAAGGATATTTAACTAAGGAAGAAATAAATGCCATCAGAAACAACACCAAGCCAAGTTACATCAATTCATAGTCCTGGAAAAGATGCTGCTTCTATACTTCAAAATTTAAAGGACGGCAATAGTCCTTTAGAGTTTATATTAAATAATTCTAAGAGTATAGCGCCACAAATTGCTCCAAATACACAACCTATAAGTGTTAATGAACTATTAAATTCTGCAACTTCTGAAATTATACAAAAGCCAAAAGAAGAAATTAAAGAAGTACTAAAAGAAGAAATTAAAGAAATTGCAGTTACTACACCTTCAATAGAAACCACTCCTCAAAAAATAGAAGTTAAAGAAGATGATGAATTAGATATTTTACCAGATAATTCAACAGGAGAAAACTTTAAAAAACTTAGAACAAAACTTAAAGAAACATCAAAAACATTAAAAGAAATTGAAAATGATAAATATACATTAACACAAACTTTAGAAAAATATAATAAAGGAGAAGCCGTCCCAGAAGCTACTCAAAAATTATTAAAAGAAAAAGAACAAAGAATAGCAGACTTAGAAAAATATGAAAAAATAGTAAATTTAAAAACTTCTAAAGAATACGTAGATAATTTTATAACACCAATAACTGAAGTAAAAACTAAAATAAATGAAATAGCAAAAGATTATAGTATTCCAGAAGATGTAATGGCTGAAGTTCTTACACTTAATAACAGAGCTGAGATTAATCGATTTCTTAGTGATCATTTTGATGATGTAGGTGCTTTAGAAGTAAAACAATTAATAGATAAAGTAAAAAACATAGAGCATGAAGCTAAAGAAGCAGAAAATAAACCAACAGAAACTTTAATAAATTTACAATTAGAAAGTACAAAATTATCAGAATCATTAGAAGTTAATAGAAAAAATAAGATACATGAACAAGCTGAGAGTTCTTGGGACGGCGCTCTCGATTTTATAAAAAAAGAAGGTAAAGCTAAAGAACTTATATTTAAAGAAAATGATACTGAATATAATAATACTTATATAAAGCCAGTTGTAGAGAAAGCTAGAACTGAATATCAAAAATTAGTAAGTGGTTTAAGAGATTTAGGGTTAAAAGACCTTCCTTCTGAATTAGCACATGCTTTAGCCAGGATGACTTTACATGCTATAAGCTCCTATAATTCAATTGACACTAGAGAGGCTGCCGTACAAACAATTAATGAATTAGAAAAAAATGTTAAACGTACTACTAATTACATCAGACCTCCAATTGGAGGAGGTGCTCCTGGTGTTGGAAATGTTTCTCCTAGACAAACTCCAGAAAATCCAGCAGAAAGTGCTGCTGCTAATTTACTAGAAAGTACTTTATCTAAAAGAAGTAGATTTTAAAATAACCTATTGCGTTATTTTAATATTTTAATATATCCTGTAATTACGTTATTTCTTTACGTTAGTAAGAATTAAAGTTAGTCTACTTTACAAAATAAGGACACCAGCCTAAATCGGTGGCTACGTAAAGCTAGGCAGGGAAAAATAGTTAAATTATCAACTGTGTTTTACACAGTATAATATTATTTTAATTTTTTCTTGTTGGAGCTTTATATGCCAGTAGCAGAATGCAATCTTACAGAACAGGAAGTATCAGATGCGTTTTTAGCAGCACCTCCTGCGATTTCACAAGCAATTATAGACTTATCAATTATTAATCCAGTTTGGTTAAGGGACCTTTATAAAATTCAAGAGTGGCCTCGAGGTAGTGGCACTCAAATGCAGCAATTAATTGTTAGGGGCGGTAGACCAAAAATTGAACGTGGTTTTGCTGCTTGGAAGAAATTAAATAATAACACTGGTTGTGATCCCTGCGATGGTCCAGATTGTTCTTATAACTGGACGACTTTTCCAGGACTAGGTATTGAGAGAAAAGTAACTAGCCTTATGAGTAGGGAGTTTAAATCACCTCCTTATTGTATTAAAGAGATTCAAACTACTTCAAATTTTAAAGAAGTTTTTGCGAAAGTAGTTGAAAATCTTTATGCACAAGTTGATTACTTTAAAGAACTTAATATTGGTCAAAACATTCTAACTGAATTAGCTAAGAAATATGTAGTTGATTCAGGCGGACCAAAACCAAATACACAAAATCCGTATGTGTATAGGCCTGCTGGAACAGCTAGATTATCTACATTAAATATTGAAATGCTTGAATTTTTCTATGAATATATGAGAAAAATTCCAGATTGTGTTCCTTATGATGTAGTAAACGGCTCTCCAATATTTTCAATTATAGCTTCACACCAATTACTTGGAAGATTGTATAGAGATGACCAGGATTTACGTCAAGACGTAAGATTTTCTGGCTTAGCTAATGATTTACTAAGTAAATATAATTTCATGAGCACAATTAGGGGCATGTTTATAGCAGCTCCTGTGCTTTACCCAAGACGTTTTATTTTAGATGCTGTAACAGGTGTAGCAACTGAAGTACTTCCTTTTGTAGATGAAATCCCAATGGAAGTAGGCTCATTTACAGGATTTAATCCTTTATATGAAGCAGCTACTCATGAAGAACTTATACTTCATGGAAAATTTCCATTTAGTATATTTGTAATGCCGACTGAACAAAGTTTAGGGCAAAATACTTCATTTGGTCCTGAATTTAGTCTCTTTAATAATTGGGCTTGGATTAATCCACTTACTATGGAAGATCCATTTAGGCGTCTTGGTTATTTTGCTACAAGTGCTACTATCGGTATCAGTCAACAGTATAGCGATGGAATCTTTGCAATACTTGTAGAACGTGTACAACCTAATCTTGCGGCAACATGGCTATGTGAGCCATTATGTCCTCCAGAAACAGTGGATTGTGATAATGAAGTACCAGATGTGACTTGTCCTTGCCCATTAATACTTGGCTTTACAGCTAACCCAATAACTGGAAATAGTTATATTATTACTTTAGCAGTACCGACTACTGCTGTAGTAACTGATGAAATTCAATTTGGAATTGATACTGGCGGTTATGTAACAGGTACTGTAACAGGAGTATCAGCCGATAGTCTTTCAGTAGAAGTCACTTTCCCACAAGGAACTGATTTAGGTAATTGTGACAGATTCACAACTATCTTCTGTGATGACACATTAGGTTGCTCTGCAAATATAATTGATTACCGTCCAAATTGTACTGATAACACCAGGGTTGACTTAGTATTAAGTAATCCAATTAAGGGTGATGTTGGTGAAACTATCACAATTACAAATGGTGATGGAACTACAAGTGATGTAACCATTATAAGTATTGACTACACAACTAATACTTGGGTAGTCGATTACGGTGCTACAGTATTCTGTGATACTGTTGGTGGTCTTGTTTCAGTCTGTGTACCGACTGCAACTGATGCTTCATGCCCTGCATGCGGTGGACCAAGTGCTACACAATGTAGTTAACATAGTTTAAAAAGGGAGTAAGAAATTACTCCCTTTTACTCTTTTGTGGGGTAGAAGTGGCTACTAGGTCAGTTACTTATTGCTCAGGAAATAGGTTATCTTGTACAGGCTGTTTGCCAGCAAATGTAATTCTTTGTTTAGATAGTGATGAATTATTAGCTCCTATTACTTGCCCAGAAACAGATGTAGATACTCCTTTTCTTTTTAACATTATAGAAGCTTCTTTAATTAGTTTTTCTAAATCCAGTGGCTCTTGCAGCACTAGTATTTATAAATATATTTTTGAATATGATGATGTTTTGTTATTAGATCCTTCTCAGCCTTTAACATCTGCTGATATAATAGGAGTATTTTGTAAAGGATGTATAACTAATTGGGTAGAGCAGAAAATTGGTAATGAATCTTATTTTAGAGATAATGGTGATGGTACTATAACTTTTATATCTCCTCATGGATGTGAATATACTTTTAGTGGAGCTTTAATACCTTAATGGCACTTAAACAAGTTGGATATTGTTCTTCAGTTAAACTTTCTTGTATTGGTTGCTTACCATCTAATATAGTGCTTTGCCTTAAAGATAATTCTTTATTAGCTCCTTTTGTATGTGATCCTGAATCAAGTGGGTCACAGCCTTTTAATTTAAGTTATATAGAAGCATCCCTTGTTACTTTTTCAAAATATAATGCTGCATGTGGCGGCAATACTTTTAAATATGTATTTGAATATGATGATTCTTTTTTAGTAAATGTAGATGAACCAATAGCATCTGATGATATAATTGGTGTTTTTTGTAAAGGCTGTTTACCTACTTGGGTAGAAGAAAAAGTAGGAGATGAGCCTTATATAAGAAATAATGAAGATGGTTCAGTTACATTTGTATCTCCTCATGGATGCGAATATGATTTTGATGTGCTTGGATTTCAAGGATTTTCAGTACTTGTTTATGGTGCAGTAGGGGATAATGCTACTGACGATACGGCAGCTATCCAGGCAACTATAGATGCAGCTTCTAATACTGGCACAAATAGTGATGGAGATGGTGCACAAGTAATATTCCCACCAGGAATATATAGACATACAGGTATAACAGTTCCAAGTAATGTTTCTCTTCTTGGAGCTGGTGTAGTAGCTACTGTTCTTAGATACACTCCAGTAGTAGGAAATGCTATAACTCTTGCTAATACTCCAGCGGCTAATTCTAGATATAATAATATATTTGGTTTTAAGATAGATTGTCTTACTTCTACATCAGGTATAGCTATAACAAGTTCAGTACCTCCTTTAACAGCAAGAGATTTATTTGTAGATAGATATGAAATAGATGGATATTTTAGAGGAATATATATTCCTTATAGCACTGTAAGTATAAGAATAGGTGCTGGTAGAATCATAGGACAAGGATCTGGAGTAGCAGGGGGTGTTGGCATACAGCTTGGAGATATAAGTTTAATTCCAGCAAGATTCGTTGATAGAGCAGATTTTCAAGGTTGTTATGTTAGTGATTTTGCGACTTCTTTTATTTCTCAAGGTTTTGTTCATACAATGACAGAAGTTACTTCAATTAATTCAGATAGAGCTATTTTATGCACAGGTAAACTAACTGTTGTAGGTTCTTGGATTCAAGCAAATACTACTTTATATCAAACTGGTCCTAGTAGTGCTGATATTACTTCTATTAATAATAATCATTTAAATGGGGCTTCAGTTGAAGTAGATGACCCATCTACTATGTCAATATTAAATAGTACTACAGATTTAGCAGTATTTGGTAGGTCAGAATTTAAAGGTGCAGGTCGTTTCAGGATGCGTTTTGCAACAAGCGCTCTTAGAGGATTTCAAATAGGTCCTACAGGCACAGAATCTGTATTATATAATTCAGCTGGTACTGCTAGATTTGAAGCAACAGCTAGACCTATTGAATCAAATAGAGTTGCAGCAGCAGCTTCTTTGATTATGTATGCAATAAGACGTAGTGGAGTCCTTATAGGAGGTCTTGGGTCAGATTCTTCCGATAGAAGTGCTCTTTTCAATGCTACACCTGATATTTGTGCTTTCTGGGATAATAGTAGAAATTTTGCTGCTGGAGCAGGGCTACTTCTTACTACAGCTACAAATGGATTTATATATTTACCTACTTGTGCAGGCGTTCCTACAGGAGTTCCTACTGCTATAGCAGGATATGTTCCTATTGTTATTGACACTTCAAATTTTAGAATTCAAATTTTTACTGGTGGTGCTTGGAGAGATGCACAACTATAATTTTAAGTAGGAGATTTATATGCCACGTTCATCATGTGATTTTTGTTGTAGACCAGTTCAATTAGCATTAACTACTGACTCTTATAGAGGAGCAGTTCTGCAAGCTCTTTGTAAATTAATTGAATTAGATGGTACTGAACTTGCGAGTCAACTAAAAGTATCATCTGTAACTCCTACAATTGATACAGCTATATATGCTGCTGGTGATTTAATTGGAGGTAAACTAGTATTTACTGATGTTATTCCAAATGGGATTATAACTTCTGTAAATATTATAGATAGAGATAATGAAGCAGCAGATTTAGAAATTAATTTTTTTACAGTTGATCCAACTAATACAACTTTTACAGATAATGCTCCTTTTGATCCAGATCTTTTAGATATTATAAATATGCTGCCTCCAGCACTTGTTAATACACATTCAGCTTTTGCTAATAATGGATTAAGCTATGCTACTAATTTAAATATACCTTATAAAGTGGCAGGTACAACTTTATGGGGAGCTATAAAAAGTATAGGAACACCAACGTATACTAATGATGATGATTTAACAGTTATTATAACAACGACACTTTTGTAATTGGAGATATTTAGTTTATAAGTATGGTAAAAATTAGATAAATATAATTATTAAGTATTTATTTTTATACTTGTTACTTTTAGTTATTTTAGTTTAAAATAGAGTAGTTATTAACCTTTGAGGTAATTTATATGGTATGCACAAATAAACCAGTTTGTTTTGATTCATCAGTTTTTTATGCAAATTTATTGCCACTTTTAGATTGTCAATATAATATTGGCTCACCTACTAAAAGAGTCGATAATATCTATCTTTGCGGAGATATTATAGCAAGTGCTCCTGATTTTAATATATTTTTAAATACTGTTAATGGTGCTGATACTGGTGCAATTCTTTTTAATGCAGGAGGTGGTATTGGAGTATCTAGGGGGGCGCAACTTCAGTTATTTGGAAATGAAAATGCTGGAACAGGCATTGTTATATTAGAAGGTGGTGATGTAGCTGGCGCTAGTCTTATTCTTAGAACTAATCATGCTACACCTAATATCATATTTGCAACTAATTCAATAAATCGTTGGCAAATTGAAGGTAGCGCTGGAATTTTACAAGGAACACAAGCAGCTAACCTAATTAGTACAAATACAGTAGATGCTGCTGATACTGCATCTATAGCTATATCTGGTGGCGGGGACTTGGGTGTATCTCGCGGTGCGTTTCTTCAAGTATATGGTAATGAGGCTGGCGGGGGTAATGGCGGTGCGGTTGTTCTTGATGGTGGTGATGTTGCTAGCGGTAGTTTGTATATCAGAACTCATGATAGTGGTGCTAGTATATTTCTTTTTACTGATTCACTTTTAAGATGGTCGGTAACTGGTAATGGTGTATTTCTTCAAGATCCTACTAACGGTAGTGACTTCCAGATGACTAGAGCTAATACTTCAGTAGCTGTACCAGTTGCAGATGGTGTTGCTGCTGCTGGCACTATAATTACTGACGCTACTGATTTAACCAAGCAAATTACAAATGTAACTACTGTAGGCGCTGGAGAGGGAGTTCAATTATGGGGGGCTAATTTGGGTACTGTATTTCACGTAACAAACAGGGGTGCTAATGCTTTACTTGTATATCCACATAGTGGAGTAGCTACTATTAACGGGGGAGCAGGTGGAGCAGCAATATCTCTTGCTACTAATACATTAGGTATATTCTTATATGTTTCAGCAAATACTTACGTAGCATTTGAAGTACCTCTTGCTTAATTCTCAATCAATATGATAAATAGTATTTATCATATTTTTACAGGAGAATTAACATATGAAGAATTTAAATATTAGCTTTAACACAGAAACAATTAATCTTTCTGATAATGAAAGTACTGAAATAAAAAAGCATGGATTCGCTATGCCTTTTGAAGTTATCTTTAATCAAGGGCTTGGAGCACTTTACCCACAAGGGTTAACTCTTTCAAAAGGTAAAGTGCTTTCTCGTATTCAAAAAAAATTAGATGCATTAAAATCTCATGATTTACATTTAGAATTAGAAGAAGCTGAATTTGACTTAGTTAAAGAAGTATTTTTAAGTGAATCTGTTAAATTTATGCCCACTCAATACAGACTGGTATCTATATATGTAGATAGTATAGAAAAAGCTAAACTCGAATGACCTTTGTACCTACTTTATCTGATTTTTTTAAAGAAACTACAGAAAAGGGGTATAAAATCTTTAAAGATGAGACCAAACTTTATAATTTAAACATTATTGGCTGGAGAAACAAGGCTTCACGTCCGAATTATTTTGATGATTATATAGCTATTTATTACAAATGGTCTAATAATTGGTATTATAAATATTGGAAAGCTACTACACTTCCTGGTATTCCTTGGCTTAAAAATCCTTTAAATGATAAAGGTACAGCAATTTTAGTTCCTGGACAATATTTTCATGCTTATAGTTTGGGGGCTTATAAAGGATATCCAGCTTTAAAACAAGTACTCCCAGTTAAAGTATATAGAGATAATAATAGGGATAGCCAATTTAATAAAGATTCTGCTACTATAGAAGAAGGAATCTTTGGTATACATATACATAAGGCAAGCCTTTGGACTAAATACGTAAATCGTTTTAGTGCAGGTTGCCAAGTATTTCAATATAAAAAAGATTTTGATACATTTATAACGTATTTACGACAATCTGCCCTTTTGTGGGGAAATAGTTTTACTTATACATTATTAGAATATGACGTGTAAACCTGTTTCTCCTGGAACATCACTTGGATTAAAAAATTGTACTTCTAGTGAAATTAATACTACTTCTTGTGATAATCCTACTATAATTACAGAATCTTGTGAATCTCCACCACCTTGCCCTGAAAATCATTGTTTAGAAATAATTACTAATATTTACTCTACTGGTATACAAGTAAGTAATTCTTGGATAATACCATCTTGTAATGACTATGCTATTTTAATTGTTCCTAATTTATTAGCAGTACATCTTGGTTCTTATATATGGAATAATTCCTTTGGATTTTATGAAATTGTAGCTTACAATTCATTAAATGGCGAATTAACTATTAAGAATAATTGTAATGTATCTAATGCTGCTCCTGGTACAGAAGTTCCGACTTGTACTATTTTTATTATTACTGATATTCCTTGTGATCAATTAGAAGATTTATTTCCATTTTTAGCATCAGATTTTACAGCTCCAAATGTAGGATTTTGTACAGCAATTAAAGTTACTACAACAATTAGTTTATTTGTTGGAGCAATAATTACTTTAAGTACTGGTGTATATCTAATAAATAGTATTGTTGATACTACGACTATAGAAATTTGTAATACTGGTAGTGGAATTATAGGAGGGACTACTGTATATGCTGTTGGACTAAATGGTCAACTTCAATATAGTTTAATTGTTATTAATTTAAGTGCTAGTGCACAAAATAAAGCAGTTTCTGTGACTGGTACTATTAATACTGTTACTACTACTTTGATTAATACTATTGGTATAGCTCTTATTAATCCTAGTGTTAATAGAAATATGCAAGCAATGTATGCAATTATAGCAAGTTGTACTGGTAATGTTCTTGGAGCTAATACTAATAGAGTATCTGCTGGCTTTGCATTAGAAGAATCCATTAATGGTGCACCTAATGTTGTAGTAGGAAATGATACTAAAAGTTTTTTTGTAGATAGCAATTTAGCTAGACCTGCTAGCCATATGCTTATTTGGCAAGGTGTACTTACAATTCCTGCATCTACTACTTTTACTATAAATGGATTAGTGACAGTTCAATACACAGGAGCTGTCGGAGGATCATATGTTATTGGTTCACCAGGTTTAAATATAAGTGTAGTAGGATTAGGAATAATATAATGATATGGCAAATAAATGTTGTGGTTCAAATGATTCTTCTATTGAAGTAAACACAGAAACATGTGAAGAAGTAACAGCATGTTGTAGTCAAGCTCAATTAAGTTGTGATCCTAATTGCTCTAAACAATATTTAAATAATCTAAAAACATCAATAGTAATTATTAATTCTTGGAATATTCCTGCTTGTGGAGTCAGTATTACATTAACTATTTCTGAAAATACTTTTATTCCTATTAAAAGTTTTTTGTGGAATAGTAATTATGGTTATTTTGAAATAATTGCATATGATGAGTTATTGAGAAAAATAACTATATTAAATTCATGTCTTACTGATGTAAATATAGGAACTCAAATTACTAGTTATACTTCTTTTGTACTAGTAGCTTCTCCTAAGAATTTACTTTCTTCGGGAGCTTCTTTTTTAGTCAGTGACTTTATAGCACCTGCTATAAATATTTGTATAATAATAAGTGTAACTAATACTACAAAATTAACTTCAGGAGCATTTATAAGAATATCTTCAGCAATATATCAAATACAATCTATTTTAAGTGATAACTTGATTACAATTTGTAACTTAGGAGAAGGCTTTACTCCAGGAACTTCTATTTTGGCAAAAAACTCTTTAGGAGAACTACAATATCCTATAATAATAATTAGTTCAGCACTATTAAGTAATGCAGTTTTAATAGTTATAGGAGGGGGTTTAAGTGCTCCTATTTTAAGTTCATTTAGTCCTACATTAGTATATTCACAAGATTTAATTATAAATAATCCTAATCAAAATTCAATTTTAAATATAATGATTTTATCTTTTGCTGAATTAAATGCTAATGTTAGTGGTGCAAATGCTGCTTTTTGTGGCGTAGGAAGTAGAGTAGGAATTATTAGATCTGATGCTAGTAGTAATATTGAAATAGGAAATGGGCATAGTAAACGGGAATCAAAATTTAAACTTACTGCTGGAGGATTATTTAGTCCAGAACCAGATGCTTATAGTCTTTATGAATCAGCAATAACATCTATACCTCCATTGGAAACAATAACAATAACTGCTTTTGTTCGCTTTGATTACATAGGAGCAGTCGGTCCAGTATATAGTTTTAGACCACCTGATGCACTTACTTTTCCATTTGCTAATGGGGTTGGAATAAAACTTAGTGTTTCTGCTTTTGGTAAATATTTTCTTGGAAATTAAATGCCTAATGAAATTATACAAGATGGTGAAACTACTTTTTTACTAGGTCAAGACGCTTCAAAAGATGCAGAAGAAGTAAGACCAGGAGGTTATTTTGCTGGTGTAAATGTAACTGCACATAATGGCTCACTTGGACCTAGACCTGGTTTTGCAAAACGTAAATTAGATTTTTCTTTATTAACAGATTTAGGAGTAACTCAACCAAATGGTATTGATATAAGAGATTTTGAAACTATTTTTAAATCAGGACGTTTTCAAGCAATTATTCCTTATGTAATAGGAAATACTTATTATTTACTTATTGTAGTATCAGGTATAATATATTTAATCCATCAACAAACATATCAAGTTAGCGTTATTCCTATAGATGATGGTTCTTTTATAGATGAATCTCTTTATAGAGTTAATTCGTCACCATCAGGAAAACAAGTAATTATTTATGATTATCCTAATTTTTCAATAATTGTAGAAGGATTTACAGCTAGACGAGCAGATCCATTTTTAGATGAAATACCTATAGCAGTACTTGGAACTTATAATGAAAACAGACTTTTTATAGGAAATGCTGGAAATGAATTTACAGCAGGAGACCCAACAGGCACAGGCTTTCCTGATGCTCCACTTTCTTTTACTGAAATACTTACTCCAGCAAGTTCTTTTTTTGGACAAGTATTTCAACTTCCTACTGAATATAATAATGAAGTAATTACTGCTATGGCTTTTTTACAAGTAGCAGATACTTCTACTGGTATTGGACCGTTACTAATAGGAACTTCTCGTGCTATTTATTCTTATGCTACACAATTATCTCGCCTTGATTGGGAACTTAATCAATTTGGAACACTTTTAAATTATAATACAGGTATTGCTGGTCCAAGAGCACTTACTAATGTTAATTCAGATTTATTTTTTATGGGAACTGATGGTCAAATTAGATCCTTATCAATGGCAAGAAATTCTCAAGCTAAATGGGCAAATGTGCCTTTAAGTCGTGAAGTCAGAGACTGGCTAAAATTTTGGGATAAAGATTTAACTAAATTTGCTACTATGAGTTATTTTAAGAATAAAATTTATATAACTGCTAATCCTTATAGAGTTAAAGCTTACGATAGTAATGGCGTGTCTATCACTGATATAGCTCATGGTGGTATGGTAGTTCTTTCTTTTGATAGCGTAGGAAATCTTAGTTCTGAATCTCCGCCTGCTTGGGATGGGCTTTATACAGGCATTAATCCAATGGATATGACTATAAATAATGATAGATTTTTTATAATGTCAAAAAATAGATCGCTTGTTAATAACCTTTACGAATTAACTCCTGACACTACTTTAGATATTGAAGACGATGCTACACTTTATATAAGATCAATACTTTATACTAGAGAATTTCAATTTGAATCACCTTTTAATAATAAAGAAGCTAAAAATATTGAATTAAGTTTAGAAAATATTAAAGGTGACTTTAATCTTGTAGTTGAATATAAACCAAGTCATGCTTGTTGTTTTTTACCTTGGAAAGAATTTAATCATATAGCTCCTTGGAGAACTTGTAAAATACCTACAAATGAAGAAGTTAAAGGATTTTGTGGGCATCAATTTAGAGAACTTAACTTAGGTAGTCCTAGTAATGCTTTAGATTGTAATCCAGTTTCTAATGAAATATATAGCGTTTTTCGTACAATGCAGTTAAAATTTACTATAGAAGCTCGTTATTGGGAATTACACGCTTTTGTTATAAGAGCCAGATTAATGTCTCAAAATGATATTGAAGCTGTTTGTAGTGATTATCCTGTGTTAATATTACCAGAGTGTTGTAATACTGATTGGTTTACTAAAAGTATAAATTTATGCCAGAAAACACAAACATAACAGTTAGAGGATCTTTAAAAATAGATAATTTACCTGATTTAGCTTGTTTTGATAGTTTCGAAGAGCTTCTTAAAGCTATTCCTAACTTTTATTCTGTTGAAGTGCCTAGAAGTATTACAAATGTAACAGTTTCAAATATTGAACCAGATGATACTCAAAGAAATAACCTTTGGGTAAGGCAAGATGATGCTGGCGGATTTATAGGATTATTTGTATTTGCGGCAGGTAATTGGCAGCAAATATCTCCTATACCTAACGGTATATTTAGAATGTTCGGTGATAGCCGTGATATACCTCCTGGATTTTTACTAGCAGATGCCAGTAACCCTAATCTTACAGGAGCTATTGCTGTTGACTTAATAGCTACTTGGACATTAGATCCTAGTTCTACATTTTACATAAATTTTCATGTAACGTTTGAAGGTTTTTAGATAAATTAGGTATTTTACAAATATGAAAAAACTTGTATAATGTATTTTAACTAGTTAATTTAAACAATTAGGAGCTAAATATGGAAGGAATTGAATCTTTTGATTATGCTAAAAATATGGCAAGAGTAGCAACTGGATTTGCAGATGGTCCGTTTTTTAAAAATCCCGTACTTCAGCCTATGAGAAGTTTTACTGAATATCCTAATGAGGTAAAAGAAAAACTTATGGGCGGAAGTCTTACTAAATCTACACCAAGTGATCCTTGGGTAGAAAGACGATCTAATGCAAAATTATAATTTTTTAAAAGGAAATTAATATGGCAAAACAATTATTACCTTTATGTTCTGTTCCTAAAGTAGCAACTCGTGATGGTTATGTTGGTGCTACTGCAAGACTATTACTTCCATTTTATTCTTTTGGCTATTGGTTTGCTTCTGGGCAGCAATATACTTTCCCAAATAGTACTCTGCCACAAGATCAATCAATTGCTTTAACTGGCTTAAGACAACCTAATGTTTATCAGAAAGCAGCAGGTATTTGCTTAGGCGGGTAGTTAATGGGGTGTTCTAGTTGCGGGAGGAAATATCCTCGTGGTAGTTCCTCTCGCTCTATTAGTAGAACTGCACCAGCACTTAATAAGGTAAATATTTCTATGAAAAAGAAATCAGTACGTGGAGTAATTCAAGCTGAAGATACAAAAGAAGCAGTAATTGCTTCTAAACCTGATTGTGGTCCAGTAATTCCTAGTACTGGTCAATATGAATATTTAGTAACTAGTGGCGAATCTGAATCTACTTTAAATACTGAGAAACCTAGTCTAACTATAGAAAGAAAGGTTAAGGATGAATAATGCCAATTACTTTTGGAGAAGCGAGAAAAGTCCTTGCTAGATATTCTGGTGTTGGAGGGAAGTGTGCTGATTCTGAAGATGTAGCTTTATTTGTTCGTCAAGTTCTTGAATATATGCTCTTTTCAGGGCATTACGGAAATCTTAGAAAATTTACTTTTTTTGCTTGCAAAGGAATGTTTACTGCTCCACCTGAATTAGAAGAACCCTTAAAAGTTAGAATTGATACTAAAATTGGTACAGTTTGGGATAAATGGTACGAATGGCATGCAACAAAAGAATGGCAAGAAGACTGTATTCCAGTAGGTGAAGCCTTATTTGAAGAACCCAATCTTTTTCCTACAGCATATGATATTCCTGATTTTGGAACTCGTGTAGGTACTTATGGGCTTTGTTTAGAAAAAGAAGATGCTCATGTAATTGTTAAAGGTATTGACCCTTTTAATAAAGAAATAATTACGGTTCATAAAGGTGAACAAGTTGTAGGCGAATATTTAAGTATTAAAAAAGGTCAAATAATTTATTCTCAATCTACTTTCAAAGAAATAACAGCAGTAGTTAAAACTATAACGAATGGTTACGTTCAATTATTATGGGTAAATCCCGTATCTGATTTAAAAGGATTTCTTTCTAATTATTCTCCATTAGAAGAAAAACCTGCTTATAGAAGATTTAAATTAACTACAAGATACTGTCCGAAAGGAAATAGCCATAAAATAGAAGTATTAGGACGAATAAAACTTAAAGAAAAATATGCTGATAATGATTATATTCCTTTTGATAATATTTACACTCTACATTTAGCTGGTCAATCTATTAATGCTAATTTTAATAATGATGTAGCTACTTCTGACTATAAAGATAAAAAAATGGTCGATATTATAACAAGAGAGAATGAATATCGTCGCGTAAATACAGGTCAGCCTTTAGAAGTGTATCATCCAACATCAGGTGGTAGTATTACAAATATAATAGGTGGAAAATTGTGGTAAATGAAAATGAAGAACACACAACAATTATCTGTCCTTTATCTTTATATGGATTAGATTTTAAAAAAGCATTAAATGCTTTAACAGAAATGGCTATTGATATGAAAGATATAAAAAATCAATTGTTAGATGCGGCTACTGGTAAAGGTTATCTTTCTACTAAAGATGCGCGTTTTGTATTTAAAGTTTTAGGTACGGTTATTATAGGATTAGTTGTAGTCATAGTTTTTTTACTGACAGGTGAAACTACAGGAATTATAGGAGGATTACATAAATAAATGGTTTGGCGATGGGACGATGATATGGTAAACCCTAATCAAATTAGAAATACTAATTTAGGTCAAGCTCCATCTAATCAATATAAATTAAGCGATGGTTTACGCCTTGAAACTATGGGGGGAACTGCTCCTTCAACAACGCCTCCAGTATCTAAACAAATGCAGAATATTTATGAAAATAGATATTCTAAAAGAAATAAAGCTCCTATGCAAAAATATCCAGAAAATGCATACGATCAACCTCAATATTTTTATCCTGAAGAAAGAAGAAAATCTAAAGATAATCAATATAAATTAAGCGATGGGTTACGTCTTAAAACTATGGGGACTGCGGGAGCAGAAACTGGAGGAGAAGACGAACCGCCACCAATTGAGCCTCCTGAAGATATAGAGGGAAAATTTCCCACTCCTAAAACTATTGATGCGCCTGAAATACCTATTCCTAAATATAAAAAATTAAGACCTAAAAGATATGCTAAACGTTGGGGCAAATTTACACGTCAAGAAATGGCTAAGAATTTTGAAACAGCTCAGGGAATGGCACTTAAAACACTTGAAACTGAATTAGCTGGTTTAGAGAAATTTGCTCCAGCAGCAGGTGCTCTTAAAAGACGAGAAACTGCACTTGATAATATTTTTAATCAATTAGAACGTACTAAACAAATAGATGAAGCACTTCCTGGTTTTAGACAAAAATTTGAAGATCAATATGGTCAATTAGAAGAATCTCGTGGTGATATAGAATCTCAAGCTGAAAGAATAGCTACACAAGGTGAAAGGGCTGATATTTATGCAACAGGTCGTGCTCCTGATGAAGTTACAGATAGAGGATTAGAATTAAATGTAAGATCTCGTGCTGCTGATAGAGCACGCCAAGGTGGTTTTGGTGCTATGAGTAATGTTGCTCGTAAAGCATCAGACTTAATGAGTGCCGAACAAAGACTTCAAATAGCACAATATGGAGAAAATCTTTACAGCCAAAATATTCAATTAGGTACTCAAAATATTCAGTTATCTAATCAAAATGTAGGTATGCGCGGTGACATAATGAATCAGCAAGCAAATTTATTACTTGCTCCTACAGAATATTCTAATGCTGGAAGTCAAATAAATGTAATGCCAGAAGTTGGTGCTGGAAGATTAACTACTAGTATGATGGGGGAACTTAATCAATACGGTATGATTCCAGCAGGTCAAGCTGCTTCTATGGTTATAAATCAAAGACAATTTAGAGCAAATTTAGAGCAGCAGACAAATATGTTTAATGCTTCTAATCAAATGACAGCTAGTCAATTTAATGCTGGAGCTGCCAATCAATTTGCATTAAGTAAATTTGGTTATCAAGTAGCGCAAGCTGGAGCAGTAGCAGGCGCTACAAATGCAACTAATACAGGTCAGTTCGAATATGCACAGCAACAAGCTGCATTTGCTACTTTTGGTGATTACATGAATCAAGCACAGCAAGCTGGTCAAGCTGGTGCAATAAGTCAAGGATTTGGCGCTATAGGAGGTATACTAGATGCAATAAGTGGAGTTAGTAGCTTATTTGGTGGAGGACAGCAGCCTAGTCAGGGAGCTGCTGGCGGCGGTGGTTTTGTAACAGGAACTGGAGGTGTTGGTGGTGGTATAACTGAAATAACTCCTTCTAGTACAGGTGGTATGCAAGGTACTCCAAGTGGTTCAATAGTAGTACCTGAAGGAAGTGTTCCACCTGGTTATACTCCAATAGGTTCTGCTCCAACTCCAAGTGGTGGGGCTGGAGTAATAGTTTCTCCTAATCAAACACCAGAAACTCAAGGTTTTGAAGACTCTTTGGGGCTTAAAATAGGTCGTCCTGGGGCACAAGAAGACACGACTCAAACACTACTTAATCAAAACGCTAAAATGCTTAATATGAGTGGTGTGTCCAATCAACCGCAACCAGGTTTTGTTGAAACTGGTATAAATAATCAAGGGCAAAAAATTTATAGTAATGCAAGACTTTCTAGCTCAAATGATAATCGTGAAGGATTTAATCTTACTAATACTTTAAGAAGAGTAATAGATCCAACAGGAGTACTTGATGATGAAGACAGAACTGCACTTGATAAAGTAGCAATGCTTTCAAGTAGTGCTAATTTTTTAGGAGATTTAACCGAACTTCAAGCAAATGGGGATACTCGCGGATTTGTGAATGCAATACTTGAAAGATATCAACAACCAATAATTGAAAATTTAGCAAAAGATCCAACTGATCAAGCAGGCTTATCTGCTGCATTTAATGCGTTTAGTCTATCAGAACATTGGGATAAAATGAGTGCGGCACAAAGAAGTCTTGGTTTAGCTTCAATCGGTATTCAAGGTTATCGTTATGGGACAGGTGAAAATTTAGCTGAAAAATTTATAATTAAACCTCCTAATCCAGATGCTCCAATCGGTCCAAAAAATATGGGATTAAATGTAGGTCAAGCTCTTAATTTAATGAGCGCAGGTGTTAATTCTTATGGACTTATAAAAAATTGGAATCAATTAAATGCTCTTCAAAAAGTAGCTTATGGAACTGGAAATTTAAGTCAATTAGCTACTCTTGGTAGACAGTTTGGGCTTCTTGGTAAAGGTGTAAGTGGTGCTGCTGTAAATGTTACAGCACAACAACTAACCGCTCAAGGTTTTAGTCATGTACCTGCATTTGGACCAGGTGCAATAATGGGTTCTGCAAGTTCTAAGTTGCCTGAAGGTTATACTATAATTGATAAGGTAGCTAATGGTACTCGCGTTATTGCTGCACCTGGCCCAAATGCAGCTAGCGCAGTAGGCGCTACAGAAGGGGCTACTGAAAGTCAATTAATGACTCAAGCTGGACAAGGACTTAGAGTAGTAGGTGGAGCTGCCAGTATAGCCCTTGGTGTACAAGCTGTAATGAAGAATTGGGGCACTGGTGGCGGAAAAGGGGCATTAAACGGAGCTTTAGGAGGTAGTGCTATAGCTGGTGGTTTAATGTCAATGGGTAGCGGTTTAGGTGTGGCAGCTATGAGTAATCCTTATTTATTAGCTGGTGTTATGGCTGTATCAGTTTTAGGGGGGTTGGCTAAAACAGGTATTACAAATAAAGGACAATTACAAAGAAACGCTGTAAGGGACAGCTTAAAAGGAGGAAATTTTGTAGATGACGATTATAATATAACTTTAGCTGATGGTACTAAATTTAATATTGGAGTCGATGGTCAAGAAGGAAAACATAAATTTAGAGATCCAAGTTTAGTTGTAGATAAAGGTCCAACTGAAGGACATTCTTACGATATAGATTGGACTAATGATTTAGATTATATGTCTGGAATGGGAGGACAATCATTAATGCGTATGTTAAGTGGTGGCATTAAAGATGAAACTGATAAAATAGGATTTCAAATAGGAAATGGTGCTTTATCAAGTGTAGGTTTTGGTAAAGATATGACTCCAGAAAACTTTACTAAAGTCACAACTAATTTACGTTCAGTTTATGCACAAGCTGGAATTAAATCTAAATCAGACGCCTATCAATTATCCAATCAAATGTATGCAGAAGGACGTATATCTGAAACTGACATGGTAACTATGCAGCAGTCTTTTAATATGATTTATGACGATAATGGACTTCAAACTGCTCAAGCTTTATTAGGTGGTAGACATGGTGGTATTCAAGCTATGGCTAAAGATCCAGGTCTTTCTACTAAACCTGGTTATCAAATTGATCCAGGACGTACTCCAGGAGCACAACAGCCAACTGGTAGTGCTGGTGCTACTACAGGTAAACCAATAAAAGAAAAACCAGTGCTAGAAGGTGGTCCAATGAGACTTCCAACAGATAATAAATATACTCAAAGAATACCAATTATTGGTGAAGACGGTATGCTTAATATGACAGATAAACCAAGAACGCGATTTGATGAAAATGGCGAAGTAATTAGTAACGGAACTTCTAGATTACAAGGAGAAAGAGTTAGAGGACAACCGCCTTTATTAAGACCACCAGCACCAATTAATGCTGGACAAATGTTAGATAATATAGCTCCAGTAGAAAGACCAACTGTACCAGCTATACCTACACCAAGAAGACCAGCAAATATAAATACTGGTGAAATGCTAGAGGATATTAAACCACTTCGTTCAAAACTTCGTATGTCAAAAGAAGAGCTTCAAAGAGTAAATAGTGAGCGCTATGCAGAAGCAGGAGCATAAAGCATGGCGTACGATATCTATACAAATATACCAGGACCTAATATAGACACGTCTTTATTTGTAAATGCAGCTAGTAGAGGTATAGCCGCTGGTAATGCACTTCCAACAAAAACAACTGCTATTATTCAAGGCGCTCTTAAGGGATTTGAGCAAGGTTTAGATTTTCGCACTCAAATGCAGGAACAAGAAGTTAGACAGAATCAGATAGAACAATTACCTACTACTAATGCAATTCAAGAACAGCAACTACAAAATGCAGAATTAGCTAATCAACTTAATACATTAAAAGTAGATATAGCAAGTCGTACACATGAATTATCTATTGAAGATGAAATAGCAAAACTTACTAATGAAAAAGGTAAATTACAACAAGAAACAGCTCTTAGAAATAGATTAGTTGATTTTAATAAAACTTTTCAAGAATCAGATCCTTTAAAACAAAAACAAATGATAGAAAGTGGTCAATATAATGATATATTTGCAGCTAATCCAAATACATATAGTCAAGCTATCACTACAGTTTTTCCTTATTTGAATCAACAAGAAAAAGCTGCTGCTAGTCTTAATTTAAAACGAGCTAATATAAATAATTATCATGATAAACAAGCTTTAAATAATATAAAAGATTTAGAAACTGCACAACTTGCAGCAGAAGATGCTTTAGGGCAGCTTGGAGTAAATGAAAAAGTAAATTTACCTCCAGATCAAATTCCTTTAAAAGTAGAAGTAGTACCTCTTGGAAAATATATAACTGATGATAATGGTAATATTACTGGACAAAACGATATTTATACCCCTAGTAGTAACGCTGCTGATTTAAAAATTGGTAATCAAATTGTAGCTAAAGATGTTGATAATGCTACTTTAAAACAAATTAGAACTTATAAAAATAAATATAATTGGGTAAATGATGTTTACAGAAATAGAGCGCTTGGTCAAGTAGGAAGAGCTTTTAACGATACACAAAAAGCGATTTCAGGGGCTACTCCTCAGCCTCAATCACGCACTCAAACACCTCAAGAATTTACTGGTTTTGCCCCTGAAGCTCCTGAAGAACTTCCAACTAAATTAGAAGAAGGAAAAGTTACTCCTAATATAGAAGCGGTTAAAGATATTAGAAAAGTTCCGATTGTGACTAAAAGTAAGCAAATAAATGTAACTAATAACCCAAAAATGTATAAAGCTGTGCAAGAAAGTTTAGGACTAGCTGAACCTGATTTTAAACCAATAATGCCAGTGATTAAAAACTTACTTACTGAAATAAGTGCTGCACCTGAAGATAAATATAATAAATACAGTAATTCACAACTTATAAAATTAAATGATGCTAAAGATAAAATAGGTAAATATACTTCAGGACTTCAATTTGAGAAGTCACCTGAACTTCAAAAAACATTTACTCCTGAAATGGTAGATTTACATAATAAAATTGTAGATGAATTTAATTATTTTATAAAAGATCCAATGGCTGAAGGATTTGGTATGGCTGCTTATTTAGCTAATAATTATAAAGGCATTACATTAGATCAATTAGTTAAAGTATCCTCTCCAAAAGATTTATATAGTATAAAACAACAAGGATTTTATAATGAAATGTTAGATCAAATTGTAGCTAATGTGCGAAGTCAAATATCTGCTTCCGAAAAAGCATTAGCTAAATTTGGTTCAAGATCTTCAACTTTTTCAAGTATATTAAATAATGGCTAATGGAGAGGAAAGTGTTGAATTATTGTCACCTGATGAGTTTGTTACAAACTTTGAAGGAGATTTTCAAAATACAGTATCTTCAGTGGAAGGAAGCCCTATTACTACTCAAATTTCAACTACAGAAGAAGCGATAAGTAATGATCCTATCCAAACTACTTTAGAAGAAACTGCTTATAAATATAATTTAGAACCTAGTTTACTTAAAGCTATAGCAAAGCAAGAATCAGGTACAAAAGAAGGTTTTAACCCAAATGCTAAAGGAACTTCTGGTGAAACAGGACTTATGCAAATAATGCCTACCAATTGGAAAAAATATGGTGGAGGAGAAGACCCTTATAATGTAGAAGAAAATGTAGATATTGGGGCAAATATATTATTAGATGAAATTACACGTTTTTCAGGAAATGAAGATTTAGCATTAGCTGCTTATAATGCAGGTAGTCCTGCTGTAATCAATGCAATAGAAAAAGCTGGTTATTCTATAAAAGATGCTAAAAATATAACATTTGATGATATTAAAGCATATTTACCAGATATAACTCAAGAATATGTACCATCTGTAAAATCAAAATTATATGCTTCAAAAGAAGATACTTTAAATTCTTATAGTTCTGGTGAAACATTAGGTACAGAAGAAGATTTAAAAAAAGTATTAGATCCAATTATAAGTGATCCTGCTTTTAATACATTAAGTGCTACTCAGTCAATGCAAGTTCTTAAAAGAGTTTATGACTCAAAAACTTTTTGGAATAAAAAAGCTAGAGATACTATTCAAAAACTTTCAACTGAAATTTGGGATAGTGCTATGCCTAATGAAAAGCCTAATTATGGATCACTTATAAATTCTGTACCAGAAATTACGGGTAATGAAAAAGATCCAGATAAATTATTAAATACTTGGAAAAATAAACAATTAGAAATGCTACGATCTAGTGGCTATGATCCTATACTTCTTGGAAACGGTATTATTGGTTATTTAGATGCGGCTATTGATAATGAAAAAACAGCTTCAAGATATAGAAATAGAGGACTAGTAGGAACTGCACTTTCAGAGGGAACTAGTACAGCAGCATTAGTTGGTAAAGGATTTGTAAGTGGTTTATCAGGTATGGCAGCAGCACCTTTCAGATTAGCTGGATATGAAGATTTTGCTAAAATGATAGATAAAACTTCAGAACTTTTACCAGATCCAGCTAGAAACACAGTCTATTCTGTAGATGATAAAGGTTATATAAGGCGAGATGAATATGGTCGCCCTATTACTACTTTTCAAGCCGAATGGACAGGAGCAGTAGGAAATGTACTTTCTTTTATAGCTCCTTACAAAGCTCTTCAAGCGGCTAATATGCCTCGTGCAGCAGTAGCTTTTGGTATAAGTCAAAATGTATTACTTACAGCAAATAGTGCCTATCTTCAAGCTAAAGAAGAAGGAGTAACTGACAACGAAGCTTTAAAAGCTGCTTTATTTGCCGAACCTTCAGTACTTGCTGGAGCATTAGGAGACTTTATAGTAGCAGGCGGAGGTAAAGCATGGATAAAAGGTCTTGGACCAGTAAATAGAGCTAAAGCTATAGCCACTCAAGCAGGAAAAGGTGCTTTTATAATGGGAGCATCAGGTGCTGCTCAAAAATATGTACAAGATTTAGGAGTAAGTGCTGCAATTAATAAAGATGTAACTTCTTTAAAAGAAACAGGTAAAGCAGCTTTAGCTATGGGAATAGCTGGTGCAGTTACTTATCCTTTTACTTCAAAATACGAAGTTAGACCAGAAGTTTTAGATAAAGATTTTCCTGTGCCTGAAGCACAAAAAGCACTTTCAGCTCCTGAAACAAGAGAACTTCCTTGGTCAGCAGAAGGTAAGAAATTACTTCCTTATAATCCAGAAGACCCTACACCAATTGAAGCAGGAACAAAGTTACATGCGTTAGATTTACCTCAACCTGATGAACAGATAAGACTTGCAAAATCATTTGAAGACTTTCAAAATTCTCCTGATATGGAAAGAACTTTTATAATTAGATCTCCTTCAGATGTAGATCCTGAACTAGTTGCTAATTTTGGTTATGTACCAGAAATACTTCCAGATGGAAGGCTTAAAGTTACTAAAGAAACTACACACGTACCAGAAGAAATAACAGGCGAAGCACCAGAAGGAACTATTCCTCGTATAGAAATGCTTTCTAAAGAATTAGCAGTTATACCAAAACAAGAGGAAGTACCTAATTTAATAGCAAGAAGAACTGAACTTCAAACAAAAATAAAAGAGTTAGAACCACAAACTAAAGCAATTATTGGTACTGTAAATGAGCTTATACCTAAAAGACAAGAACTTATTAAAGAGGTGACCACTTTAAAAAGATCTTCTAAAAAAGAAGGAGCAAATAAAGCTCTTATAAAATCTAGATTAGCTGATGTTAGAAATGAAGTAGCTATTATAAATACATTTTTAAAAGAACATCCTTTAGAAAATAATTTATCTGAATTAAAAACTGAACTTAAATTAGTAAATGATAATATTAAACAAATAGGTAGACCAAGTTATTTAAATAATATTAAAGCTAAAGAAAATGAACTTAAAGATTTAATTATTACTAAAGAAATTGGAGAACTTGAAAGAGTATCTCAGGAAAAAGAAATAGCTAAAAAAGTTCGTAGAGAGCAGCAAGGCGCAATCATAGAAACTAAAAAAGGTAAACGTTATATTTATCCATTTGAAAAAAAATGGTATGTATTAAATGAAAAAGGTGAAGCACTTAGTAATGGTATGGATTATTTTATAGATGCTGCAAATACAGCTAAAGGGATTATAAGTACAGAAGCTGAACGTGGTTTTATACCAAGTGTAGAAAAAGGAATAATAGAAAAACCGCTTCAATTTAAAAAGACTATAGAAGTTCCTAAAATAGCTGAAGAAATTCCAGCTATGAAAAGATCTAAATTAACTGGAGCTATGTATTCTGATGAAATTAAACCAGAATTTAGAAATTTACTTAACTATTGGGCACATGCTTTAAAACTTCCAGAAACTATTTTTGCTACTCTTAAAGATATAAATAATCCTGAATTTAGAAAACATTTATCAGAAGAACAATTAAAATTTGTAGATGAAGTTACTAAACAATTTACTCCAAAAACTTTATTAGGAGCTGGTAAAACTGTAGGAGACAAAGGAATTGTTATATTAGGTAAAGGAGATCTTAATTATGAATCAGCAAGAGTAGCTTCTCATGAAATAGGACACGTACTTGAAACTAGTGCATTTAAAGAAGCTTCTCCTAAAATGAAAGATGCTGTATCTAAAGACTTAGCTAAAGCTATAGGAGGACTCAATTTAAACGATCCTGTAAGTAAGTGGGCATCTCAAATAATAGGACCAGATAGTATTTTTGAGGGAGATACTAGGCCTTATAATAGTTTAACTCCTGAAGAAAAATCCTATCTTTTACATCAATCTGAATATTTTGCAAATAATGTTTCTGAATTTTTACTTAATCCAAAAAAAAGACCAGCTACTTTAGCTGATAGCTTTTATAAAAATATAGCAGAAAAATTTAAAGAACTTTGGACAGGACTTAAAAATGCATTTAGACCAAGCGAATCTATACAAAATTGGTTAAATGACTATTTTGATACTACACGTGGTAAAGAGTTTTTAGAAACATTGCCTCCAGAAAAAGAACCAACTAAAATATTTAAAGAAGGTGAAAAAGAACGTAAATTTGCTAAACGTGTTCGGGAAGCAGAAAGTACGACTGCTGAAACAGCAGAAAAAATAGGTAAAAAATCTTATAAACCAAAAAGCCCTAAAGAAGCTGCTAAGTTTTTTAGAGAAAAAATTAAACCAGAAACTATAGATGAAAATATAAATGAAGCAACTGATTTTGATAATAATTTAAGTTATCAAGATAGAACTGCTTACGGTATTGAAATTATAAATGAACTTAGAAGACAGATTGAAACTTCTAAAAAAGAAGGTAAATCTATAGATGCACTTACTTCAAAGGAAGCTGATTTAGTGGGTAAAATGGCAGAAGAAGGAACTCGTCTTGGACAAGGCGTACAAGCTTTTACTCTTTTCAGTTCTATGAGTAGAGAAAGCATGCTTAAAAAGTTTAAACGAGATCTTAAAAAATTTAATGGTAAAGATTTTGAAATACCTCCTGAACTAGAAGAGCAAATAAAAGCTATACATAATAAAATACAAGAAGTATTCACTGAAGCAAAAATACCAACTAATGAAATTAAAGAAACAAGTAATTTAGTTGTCGATGCTCTTACAAGAGAAGCACTTAATTTAATTTCTACTCAAATAAAAGCACCACTTTCTAAAGCACTTTCATATTATTGGTATGCTAATATGTTAAGTGGTCTTTCCACTCAAACTATAAATATAGCTGGCTCTGGTATGAACTTATTTGGAAGAGGATTAGCTACTGCTATAACTAATCCTAAAAATTTTGATGCATTTATTAAAGGTATTGTCAAAGCAGCACCAAAAGCAATTGAATCTGCAAAAGGAGTTTTTACTGGAAAATATCCAATTTCAGGTAAATATGAAAATAGAATATTAGGTAAAACAATAATACCTATAACTGGTTTTGAGAATAAATTATTTAATAATTTAATGGCTAAACCTTTAAACTTTTTAAATAATAAATTATCATTTGTTTTTAAAGCTATGAATAGTGCTGATGCTTTTTTCTATGTAACTGGAAAAGAAGGACAAGCTTATTTTGCAACAAAACGTGCACTTAAACAAGAAGGACTTCGTGGTGAAGCATTAAGAGTTAAAATATCTGAAGAACTTCATAATTCAACTAATGAATTTATTAACGCGAAAGAACAAGCTACTCGTGAATGGGAAGCTTCAGGACTTAAATTTAAAGATAGAGATGTTAACTTAAGAGCTTATGAAATTATTGATAATTTACGTTCAGAAGCTATAAAAGAAATATCAAAAAGGTTTGGGCAATTAATTACTTTCACTGAGCCACCAGCAGGTTCTTTAGGAGGTATTGCTAAAATGCTTAAAGCTGGTATGGAATATATATCGCCCCTTAAAATTATATTTCCATTTGTTGATGTAGTTTCAAATGTGCTTTCACAAAGTTTAGATTTTTCTCCTATTGGAATAGCAAGAGCAGCTCTTGGTGAACATATTACTGATTTTATGCAGCAAAAACTTGGAGGCAAAACATCAGGAATTACATTTGGACCAGAAGAAAGACTTCAAAGATTAGGTGCTGGCATAATAGGAACTACTTTAGGAGCTGTAATTTATAAAGAAGCTGAAAAATATTTAGATGATCCTGATCCTAAATTTTCTATATATGCTAGAGGTCCGACAAATAAAGGTGAAGCTGCTACTTTAAAAAGTGCTGGATTTAAACCTTATACAATTAAAATAGGTGATACTTATTTAAGATATTCAGAAACACCCCTTGCGCCGCTTTTAGCTTGGATCGGAGAACTTCATGATGCTTATAGGTATAGTCCTTCCTTTAATAAAAAAGATCCAGGAGAAAAATTTCTAATAGGTCTTACAAATGTAGGTAAAGTAGTACTTGACACTGGCTTTTTAAAAGGAGCAGCTAATTTAGTCGATACTATTCGTGGTGAAAAATCTCCAAGAGATTTAGTTCTTAATCCAACAAAATCACTTATACCTTTTAAAGGACTTTTAAATGATATAGCAAAAACTACTGACGCATTTGAAACTGACCCAAAATCATTTTTAGCAGCTACAGTTAGAGGACTGCCCTTTATTCAAGGATATGCTGGTAAACCAGCACTTAATGCTTTTGGCGAACCAATTGAAACTTATCAATTTTTAAAAGATTATCCCGCATTATCTACTTTTGTAACTCCAATTGCTGGCAGATTTGCTACTACTAAAACAGTAAATCCAGAGTGGAAATTTTTAGTAGAAAACGGTGCTTATGTGCCTCAAATGGGAACTAATACGTCAATTGGTATTTCAGGTAAAAGTGCTGTGCAAGAGATAAAAGAAGAAAGACTTAAAAAACAAAGAGTAGAAACTTTAGGTCGAGCAGCTTATGATGTTCTTACTTATGATGAAATATATGAACTTACTAAATTAGCTGGACCACAGATAAAACAAGGTATAAATAGACTTATGAATAAAAAATTAACTGGTGAAAAATTACAAGATGAAATAGAAAAAATGACTAAAGAAGCAAGACGTAATGCAAAAATTAAATATTTTAAATATTAACAAAATATTTTAATTCTAAATTCTCTACTATATTATAACATTTTTTTTGACATTCTACTATAGCTTCACCTAGTAAACTCATAGAATACGTTTTAGCTAATTTATCTATTTCTCCTATAACTTCTTTTAAAGCATATTTAAGGTCTTCAGCACGTATAATGGCTTCTAATCTTTCTTCATCTTCTATTGATTCAATTAAAAATTCAAGCTTCGTCTTCAATATACTTTTCCTTAAGTACTAATTTAAGCCAATCTGTAGCATCCATAACTACTAGCCAAGGCTCACTGCTTTTTTTCTGTGCTATCATTGGGATTAGTCCTTTAGCATCGTGCCTAGCTTGTTTCATATATTTATGTACTGGAAAATTCTCAGTGCCTTTAACTTCCATTGAAAATTCAGGTAAATCATCTGGAGCAATTACATCTCCCAATCCTTCTTTACCATTAAATTGGGCTGACCTACGTGCTGATTTAGCACCATGAAATTTTAGAAAATTAGCCCATTCACGCTCTCTTCTCGACCCCTTGTGTTTTGATTTCTTCCCCGTATGAGAATATATTTTTCCCAATTTCTCCTTCGAGAGCATCTTCTTCTCTAACACTTTTAAGGATTCTTCGATTGAGCTTAATTGCATAGTCTACTCTATATTTTATGTAAGTTAAATGTTTTTCATTTAAATTTAAAAGGTCTTTTACATCTTCAAATTTAATATATTCATTGTTTGATCCATTATAATTTCTTGTAAACCATAAAATAGCATCGCGTCTGAACCGATATGGTGCATGACTCTGAAGATCCCAAAGTGCTCTTTGAAGCATTGCACCATAAAGTAATATAACAGGCAAATGTTCTGGCGAATAATAATTTATTAAATTTTCATCTAGTTTATAATTAATGCCGTTCGTACAACCATTAATATCATTCATACATAAAGCGATGAACCGTTACTTAATAACGGTTCTTAAATATAATTACTTCTTTAAATTAGCCCCAAAACCAGCAGCACCTAATGTAGCTGCTATAATCTGTAATTCATTACTATAAGGCAGTAACCAAGGAATACCATAAGATAAAGTAAGTAAAGTTGCTGCTACTGAAGCAAAACTACTTAATTTATTTTTATCTAAAGTACTGCCTATAACAGCATGACCTAATCCAGTAGCTCCAAATAAACCAGCTAATAACTGAACTATTTGATTAACAGTATCAGCTCCAGGAATTAAGGCAATTAAACTAGATAGAGCTGATAAAGCACCAGCAATACCTCGCTTTACTCCCTTAGATTTGAATAACAGTTTTTCTATGAATTTACTCATATATTAAATCCTTTTTAAAAGAACAACTTACAACACCAATTATATCATTAAAAAAGCTTAGTAACCAGCGGCTGCTAGTTTTTTTGCTTTTTTAACTTTTTTGGTTTTCTTTACTTTTTTAGCTTTTTTTACAGCTTTTACTTTCTTTACTTTTTTTGCTTTTGGCATGTTTTTTGCTCCTTTTTGTTTTATAACACCAGTTAAAATATCATTTATATATTGTTCATTATTAGCCATATTACAGTCCTTTATATTGGAGGTAAAAGAGTTTGAAGTTCTGTTATATCTGCATGAATAGATACTAAATCTGTATTAATAACTACTATATCATTTTTACTTTGATCTACATCTGTTCTAAGAGAAGTTACATCTAATTGAATAGTTGTTACATTAGAATTAATAAGACCAATATTTGTATTAATTGAAGTTATATCAGTAGTAGCTATTGATAGACTTGAATCAAGATTAGCTACATTAGTATTAATAGCTGATACATTAGCATTAGTAGTTATTAATCCTGATTCAACAATAGCTGTAGCTGCACTAATAGCAGATACATTATTATTAGTAGCTATTAAACTAGCATCAAGATTAGCAACATTATTATTAGTAGCAAATAAATTTGTGTCAACTGAAGATATAAGAGTACTAAGTGTAGATACATTTGTACTAGTAATATCTAAATTTGTAGTAAGAGTAACTACAGAAGCATTAAGAGCAGCTACATTAGCGTTAGTAGCGGCAAAATTTGCATCAACATTACCTACAAGTATATTAGTAGCTACTAAATTTGCCTCTACAGTATCTAAATCTGAATCAATAGTAGCTAAATTTGCATTAATATTCACTATATCTGTTTTAGCAGTCGCCACATCTTCAGTCAAAATAAGTACTGCGCCTGTATTAAGAGTTTCTAAAGTTAACTTAATATCAATTATATCTTGTTTAATTAGTACAGCATCTGCACTAAGAGCGACTACTTCATCTGCATTTATGGATTGTAAAGCAGCTTTAACATCTATCATATCTTGTTTAAGAGTTTCTACATCAGAAACTAAAGCAGCTATAGCTACAGGATTAATTAATGCTAAAGCTGTATCTACTTTTGTATTTAAAGTCGCTTGACTATTATTTATATTAACAACTAGTGCTGCAAGTTCAGCACTAAATTGTTGAAAAAGAGGCTCAAGCACAGCTAATTTATTTTCGTGTTGTATCCAAAGTACTTCAAAAGAACTAGGTGTTACTGTTGTCATTTTCCCAAAAACTCCTTCCAAAAATTCTACTTAAATAATAGAATGGAACTGCTAAAAATTTATACCATTTTCCTTTACCAATCAAGATAATATTTTTATAAAGGTAAAGGTCGGCTTCTTTTCTCGTATGAAATACTTGGTAAACTGGACTAGAATACATATAATCATGTACTTTACAAACATCAGTTAAAACATGGTCATATGGCAATGAAATATTTCCTACACCACATCTATTTACAGGATCTACTGAAGAATCAATATTATAAAAAGCATAAATAGTATTACTTTTATCTCTCCAAAATCCCCAAACATCTTTAGTAATTTCTAGTACTTTACCTCTAAAAACTACATATTTACTTTTTAGACTTAGTTCGTTTTTTCTTTCTTCGCTTTTTTCCATGCTTACTTTTAGTAATTCCTTCTAATTTACCTTCATTTTCCATTGCATAAAATACTTGCTTTCCTTTTTTTGCTCCATATTGTTTAAGCATGCTCTTAAGAATTTTAGCGCCTTTACTAGTTAATGGCATTTTATTTTTCCTTTATAAAATTACTCCATATTTTAAAGAATATGGAGTATTTAATTAAGCGCATGGCGATTGTTCTATTTCTTCTCCATTAATATTTCTGCTAGCCACATCATCTAAACAAATTCCTTTTATACCCCACATAAGTGCTTCTTCTAACTTAGTATAGCAAAGAGCTGTTTCACGAGAACAGCTTAAATTAGATCTAAGCATTTGTTCTAAATGACTAAACATTTCTCTTAGAAGTTCGCATTTAAGCTTATTATCATCAGATAAATCAGAAATATAAGCAAAATTACAAGTAGAGTTTCTTTTACAATTAGTTTCCATATTAATTTCCCTAAAAAATAAAGTTTCAATCAAAATAATATGGAATGCAGGTTAAGTCAACAATGATAATCCATATAACAAAAATTATCTGTGGGACAATTTATATATTGATAACGAATACATTTTTTATTAACTGTAAGAGGCGTACAACTGCTTAAAAATACTATAATAAATAACGCGATAAATTCTATAATAATTATAATAAGTATTAATCTCAAATTAATATCTCTTTAATGCTTTTAGGATGGATACTATTTAGAATATGATTAGTAGTCCTGGCATCAAAGCCAATTCCTTTAACTATATCCTCCCAAGGGACTCCTTTACCTTCATAAAGTACTACATCTTCATAATTAAGCCCAAGTCTCGGTACTTTAAGTTTTCTAGAAACATGCCCTACTAAATGTAGAGGTACTTTGCCCCTAAGTTTCCAATTAAGAGGAGCTTGTTGATGCACTCTCAAAAGTTTACTTACTTCAGTAACCCCCCCAAACTTTTCCCAAAGATATTGAATAAGTAGTGCTTGACCTTGCGTTCTTTTAAGAGTATGTCTTTCTCCACCACGAAGATCTAATTTTTTATTTTTCATAACTTCATTATATATCAAAACGATTGTAATTACAAGCTTATGTTTTTGCCGCAGCCCAAGAGTTACCACTTCCTACTTTAACTAAATTATTTATAACACCATTTGGAAAAACACTTAAGTAGCCATCAATCATAGCTTTTTTAATAGCATTTTTTACTATTAATTTATTAACTTTACCATCAGAACATTCAACTAGAATTTCATCATGCACACAATTTACAATATGAGCATTTAATTTTTTTTCGTCAATAATATTTTGTAAAATAACTAAAGCATAAAGCATAACTTCAGCAGCACCGCCTTGAATAGGAGTATTCATAGCAGTACCATAAGTATTTTCTTTATCTAATTTTCTTACTTTACCGCATGGTGTAGTTACTCTAAGAGTACTTGAACCAATATCGACTTGATTCATCTGCCATTTAGTGTAGCCAGAGTAAGTAGTTCTAAAAGCATTTATTGCGTCATATGCTTCATCGTCACTTACTTCTACACCATAAGATTTTTTAGCATAGTGTGAAAACTTCTTAGCGCCTAAACCAAAAAGAAACCCAAAATTAGCAGCTTTAGCACTTTGGCGTTCAGTCTCTGTTACATGCTTAATATTTTTTCCTGATATTTTAGCGGCAGTTAACGCATGTAAATCTAGACCATCTCTATAAGCTTTAAGCATATTCTTATCCTGACTCACTTCGGCTGCTACTCTAAGTTCTATTTGATTATAATCAGCACAGATAAATGTGTAACCATTTTTTGGTATAAAGTTACCCCGTATACCAGAATCTTTTGGAGCATTTTGCATGTTAGGTCTAGTACTTGATAGTCTTCCTGTTCTTGTGCCACATATATTGTAACTTGCATGTATTCTTTCACTTTTAGGATTTATCATATTAATTAAATTAAACCCGTAAGTAGATGTGAGTTTTTCTTTAGTCTGAAATTCATGAAAAGGCTTAACAATAGGTAAATAAGAAAAGTCACTAAAGGTGTGGTTATCTGTAGAAAGTTTTCCTTTTTCAGTTCTAGGCCAGAGATATAACACCTCTTTAGGTAAATTACCTTCCAGCCAAGTAGCAATTGTATGACTTGTAATTTTATTAAGTCCTGTTATCTTTTCAACTTCTTTTTTAGCTTTATAAAGATCTTCTCTCCATTTTAGAATCATTTCTTGATGGTGTTCTTTATTAATTCTAAGACCGTTTAGTTCTAATTTAGCTATTGGATAAATTGCATCTTTATATAGTTTATAAATTCTTTCTAGTTTAAATTTCTCTAAGCCGATTACTAATTTTTCCGCTAATTTTAAAACTAACACTGCATCAAGAGCAGCATATTCAATTTGTTCAAAGGTAAGAAACTTATTACCCCAAGCAGAAGCTTGTAACTCTTTATTAACTTTTTCCTTAAAAACTGTTTCAATAAGTGCATCTAGTCCAAAGGATAGTCCAGCATCATTTGGGTATGTTGCATGCATAATGAGTTTAGCTAATATCATAGTACAACCTATATTTGGCTTTTTTATACCGTAATTAAGTAGAAATTTCATTTCAAACATCGCGTTATGTGCTATAAACCTTTTAGTTTGAAGTAATTTAGCTAATTCAAATTTTTCCCAATTAACTTTTTTCATGTCAATTACGTAAGAAGTAACACCATCAAAAATTTGAATGAGTCTAATATAAGCAAGATGTGGCGATAATCCTGCCGTTTTTCCTAAATGTGTATATTCAGATAATGGTGCTGTTTCAATATCAAGACCAAGTAAGTTATCACACTTATTTAAAACTTTAAGTGCGTTTTCAAGCATAGTATCGTTAGTTATATACTTAGCTTTATAAGTTTCGCCGTTAAATTTTATTCTAAATTTTTTAATTTTCATAAGAAAAATGTGGGCTACTTGTGACAAAAGTAACCCACTAAAGTATGGTCGGTAGTTTATAGTTTATTTAAAGCTGAATCTAATTTTCTTTTGGGTCTTCCTTTTCCTTTAGCTGCAAGCTTTGTCGGAATTTCTTCATCATCATGTTCCTCTTTCTCTTCGTCTTCATCCTCATCCTCATCATTATCATCTTCTGAATCATCATCATCTTCATCTTCATCTTCCTCTTTTGAATCTTCATCTAGAGCTGTTAAAAATGAACTTAAGTCGCGATTAGCACCGCCATAACGAGTACCATCGTCTTTTATAAACTGCACTAATTCTAGTTTAAAGCTGACTCCCTTAGCAGTTATAATTGGAGTCACTAAAATACGACCTTCAGCACCACCAATAATTTCAGACGGCATAATTTTCTCTTCATCTTTACTATAAATATCTACTGCTTTTGCATTACGAGCAACTAGAATAAATCTATTTTCATAGTAAGGATATTTTTCTAAGTCAAATCCATCGCCGTCTTTTGCAGCGTCAAGGCCACTTAATTTAGCAGGATTTTTATGATTATAAAGTTCTAACATCTCTTTAACCATAAAATTTACTTTACGGTAAAATTCCTTAACTTTTTTATCATTTTGATCAAGAAGTAGAGTTACTTCATAGCGAGGGGCACCATCAAAACCTTGCGGCACATCTTTTGGTTTTATGAGACTAGGCCAGCAGAATCTTCCTACTGGAGTCATAATTGGTTCTCCGTAAACGTGACCGAATTTTGGGTGTTTATAATATTTACTTTTATATTTTTTCATTTTATATTTCCTTATATTTTAAGTTTTTTAAGTTTTTAATTTTCAGTTCTTAAGATAATCTAATTTAGTTTTTACACTTTCTCTTTTATCATCTATAGGAACTAAAATTTTATTTGGAGTAGTCATCTCACAATATTTACTTACAATATTTTTAGCATCATCTTTTCCATGTTCATCACTTAACATTTTTTCTATTTCAGTAATTGTTCGTAATTCAGTTCTATACACGTCTGTTAGTCCAGCTTTAGTAAGTGCTAGCCCTATTTTAGTTTGATTTTCCTGCCATTTTCTACGACTTACACCTTCCACAATTTTAAAAGGATAGCTTTTATCACCACTATCTATTTTATTAAATATATATTTTTTACATTCTTTTATAAATTCTATGAGTTTATCTTCTTTTGAAACGACTGCTATCAATTGCTCATTAGTTAATTTATCTGGTAAAGGAAGTAGTTCTTCGTCAGGTTCAATTAATTTTAAACTTAATTCACTTTGTAATTTTTTAGCATATACACTGCATATACTTTGGGCGGGACAGAATTTACACCAGCTTCCAACTTTGAAAGTAGCTTTTTTCTTAACAAAAATCTGCTCAGCCGCTTTAAAAAATTTAGTTCTCCAAACATCTAATTGCTTCGCTGTAAAATTAACTTCTTTATAAGGTTCATGTACTTTAGGCTGAATTATTATAGCCCTTACTCTGTCTAAATCTTTTCCTTTTCTAACTATTTCTTCACGTAAAGCACAGGCATAAAAAGCAAGTTGTGCATTGTTTTTAACAGTGATTTCTGTGTAACCTGATTTAAAGTCTACAATTACTCCTGTTTTTTTACCGTGATCGTCAATATAAATAGCCCAAAAGTCTACAAAACCAAACATTTCTAAATGTTTGTCTAACACTAATTTATCTTCTAACGCATAACTTTTATCAGTAATTGATTCTTGTAATACATTTTTCCAAACTAAATCTTTATAAGTTTCTCCTAAAGTAAATAATTCATCGTTTAAAACAAGAAGAGGGTCTTGTGGAACTCCATCTAATTTATAACTTAAAAAGCCTTCTAATATTACTTCAGCATATTCATGCGCTTTTGTACCTTCAAGTGCTGCTTCACTAGGAATTTCTTTAGGTAAATCCCTAATGTAAAATACTGAACCTGGGCAATTAAGCCATCTTTCAGCAGTAGAGCCGCCAAGTGCAGCATGTGTGCGGTCAGAATGGTCATTTGTCATCTTTTGCGTCTCCTGAATAACGGAAAACATGTTTTTCAATTACTTCTATAAATTCTTTAGCAAAGTCATCTGCTGTTAAATTAGGAAAATCTTCTTTATTAAATTTAATTGTACCGTCACCATATATAGTTATTACTGTTTTATTATCTTTATTAAGAAACATAAAACTATTAGGTGGTGCAGTTACTTCTATCTTTGGTGTTTTATCTGTCATTTGATTCCTTCTCACAAAATTCTCTTAAATAATCAAAAACTCCTATTGCCTCCTCATTTACACACATCATATTTTCCTCATATTTCTCAGCCTGCCCTAAAAGACATAGAGCACCTTTTATGAAATCTTGTTGTGGTAAAAATCTGTCAAAGTCATTACCAGAAAAGTTTGATATTGCAAGCCCATAAGCAATTGCTGCTTTTTGTAATTCACTTGTCATTATTTTTACTCCAAATAAGTTTGCCATCGCGATAGATACATTTTATCCACACTGATGTTATTTCAATTCTTACCCCAGTTGCACTACGTGCGTATGTATTAAAAGCTTGGATATCTGTTATAATTACAGATCCGTAATCTTCATGTAAAAGAGCATCACCTAATCTCCACTCAGGCATTGGATTATAATTAGCAAGTGCTGCTGTTCTTTCAATATCATCTGCGCCGCTTGCTTTATCTAAATCTATATCGCGTTGTTTGTAACCTCTTTCGTAACCATCTGCATATGCTTTTTTGAGATGATTCTTAGAATAAGAAAGATAAGTTTTCTCTACAGTAGAAAAGTAAAAATCACAACATTGATATTCTAAATATTTTTCAGCTTTTTCTTCTAGCGTTTCAGTATTATCGGTTGTTATATAAGTTCGTCCCTGTGCTGGTTGATTAAAATTGCGGTATTCCTCACCTAATTCTGATATTGTCTTAGTTGTCATTTTTTCCTTATATTCCCTTATTTAATTAGTTTTTTAAATTTCTTACCAATGCCTTTAAGATTTTTCCTACGTTCGATCAACTCTTTGATCGAGATTTTTGCAAAAGCAATCCCTTTAATATCGTACGAATAGATTAGTATAATTAAATCTCCATGTTCGTAAGTATAGTCAAAAACTAAAGCTCTTTTAGATTTCATAATCTTTTTTAATAACTCCTCACTACTCGTTATACGCTCTTTAATTTTTATTTTCTTTTTCATATTTCCTCTATTATTTGCTTAATCAAACCTCACTCCCTGTAGAAAAATATTTTATTTTTTCTAAATTTTTTAAATTATTTTTCTTTCTTTCATGCTCGTATCTAATTTTTTCTCTAAATTCTTTATTTTTATTATGAAGACCTAGCTCGTGAGACCTTCTTACAGCTTCTATAAGTTGACTCATTGTTAGTTTTATGATCGAATAAGCAGTTAACCTTTGTTCGCCTTCTATTTCACATTCAATTTGTATACCATCTAATAGTTCAGTATAAGGCTTCGATGATTTATCGAGATATATTATACTTAGACTTTTTATCGCTATAGTGTTTGGATTATCTAGTCCATCTTGTAATATTTTTTTTATTGAATCATCGTTCATAACTTTCTACCGACCCAAAAATAGCCATTCCAATAATATAAATAACAATTATCATTGCCATAATAAAAAGTTCCAGTTGAACCCGTAGTTTGGAAACAACTAATATATTCCACTAGATTTCTCCTTCTCTTTTTTCAAATCTTAGCCAATACTTAATATCTTTTTTACTCTCTAAACTAAAGTCGCAGTTGTAATTAGGAGCGCAGGTAAAGCTTGCATTACTATTCATAACACTAGGAATAATATAATCATCATGTATAGCTCCTAAATTATGTCCAAGTTCGTGCGCCATAACTAAAGCTACTCTATAAATATTATAATGAGCATGAATCATGCTAAAATTATGACCTACTTCTCCACAAACGTACCCAAGTCCACCATAAAGATTACCACCAAATTCATTTACAATAGGAGTTACAATAAACATTGTAAAAGTTTTTCTTTTTACTCTTTTATTTTTATATGCATTTATCCATTTGTAAAACCTAGTATAAAAATATTCTGGTGCACGTAAAGAACTTGTAAAATCTTTAACATAATAAATTTTTCTGAGTTTTATAATAACTCCTATTTTTCTAAATTTTACTTTAGCTAATTTAAATGATTCTTTAAGAATAAATTTATTTATAGCATAGTCAGCTACTATAAATTTTACATAAAACGTTCTTTCTTTAAGTGATAAGAGAGCTTCGGCTGGATTTAAGTTAAAAAAATATATTACTATTAATAAATAGCTTAAAAATTTATACATAAAATTTTATTATAAAGAATTTTCTTCTGTACTTTCTTCTGTTTTATCACTATCAAAACAACCTAAATCAGCACAATCTTGAGAAGTATTACAGATATTACAATTATCAGTATCATGTGAATCATCTCCTTGCTGTTGATCAGTATCTACTGATACAGATGTGCTAGTATCACCACAAGAAACAAATAATAAAAAAAATATAAAAATTAATTTTTTCATAAAAGTCACCTAGTAAATATAAAAACAATTAAAGCTTGTACTATAATATAAATAGCTACAATTATAACACAACTAATTAAAACAGCTCTATCCTCTTTCATATAGTTTTTATAGCACTCAATCAGATTGATAGCAAGCTAATTAATGTATTATTTGATTATCTAAATCAAAATCAAATACTTCTAATTCTAGGGCTTCAATTAATCTAAATAGATCATTGATATCAAACTGTTTTATTTTAATTACAGTAGATAGCCCTCTAAAGGTATTACTTTTACTTTCAAAAAAGAATTTACTAAGTAGTATTATTATAGCAAGTTTAGCCGTATAAAAGCCTTCTCTAAATCCATCTATATTAGTATCTTTCATTTTAGTAACTCCTTTATTTTATCACACATTTTATTGTAATAATCAGGTTCTAATTCTTTTATTTTATTTAATAAGCCATTTATTCTTTTTACTAAGTTGAATCTTCTTTTATTAAATTTTCTTTTATTAAACTTAGAAAATAAATTATGAATTTTTTGTTTTAATTTTAAATTAGGATCTTCTTCTATAGTTACTTTACCAAGCATTTAATATTATCCATTTTGAGTCACTTAAAGCTAAAAAAACCATATTTATATTACTATGCATAGGCTGACCTATATTTACTGCTTTAGGTGCAATTTGATCTCCTGTATCTGGAAACACAGTTAAAACAGTACTAGTACTATTTATAATTGTAATTTGTTTACCGCGCTCAGCTATTGGAAGTTTAAGAGCTAAATCTGTGACGCTAGCTGTAGTTATTTCATTTATAGTAGATGGTAAAGCTAAAGCAGTTCCTTGAGTCGCACCAGTTGCAGCTAGAGATTCTGTCACAGTGTTTCTTACCTGTGTAGAACTTTTATTAAAAACTATATCATCTCCATTAATTGATTCTTGATAAAGCTCCCCAACGTCACCAACTAGACCTCCAGAAATAGCCCACCTTTCCATGGAATCTGTACCAAAATAAACACGTTGTTGACTATGTGTATAAATATAAGCACTAGCACCAGCAATAGAGCCGACATTATTTGTATCTCCTGCATCTATCCCCGCTTGACCTGAAGCTAAAGTGTGATCAATGCCGTGAAGTAATAATCTTCCACCAGTAGAAGTATCAGAATCAGAACCACCTCCTATTTTTATTCTAGAAGTATTAGCAGTCATTGAAATATCTTGAGTATTAAAATTTGTTGAATCTCCTAAATATTCTACTTTACCATTATTTTTCATGGTCATAGTATTTATATTATTATTGAAAAAGAAAATTGAATTTGGGCCACGTGTACCAATAGACATATAGCTAGCTGTCCCAGTTAAAAGTGCTGCTCGACCTGGTTGAGTAGCATGAGTATTACCAAATATTTGAATAATAGCTCCATCCGTATCAGTAAAGCCTAAGCCACCTTCTATAGTATAAGAACTCGCATCATCTGCTCCAGATACAGTTACATCAGCCGCATAAGATAAATTAGTAAGTAATAAACTTAATAATATTTTCTTTAACATAAATTTCCTTTTTTAAACATTCACTTCAATATAACTTACCGCCACTTGTGCAAGTACAGCAGCAGAATTATCAATAAATAAACCTTTACCAGCATCACATCTAAAGATTCCAGTCGGATTAAAATACATTTCAGTAACACCACCTAGTTGCCCACCACCTGTATTCAAAGGTGTCCAATAAGCTCTCTTAATTACAGCATTAGCTCCACTGTCACTTTTAAATGTTATCGCTGTTACAATACCACTACTTGATACACATCCCGATAAAATCACTAATTTTTTACCAGGAATACCAGCTACTAATAATTGATTAGCAGTTGCACCAAGAGCAGATATAAAAGCATCTTTTATTTCACAATTTGCTTTTTTGTCGACAAAAATATTTGGTATATAATAACGTATAAATTCTGGCATAAATTTTACCTAAAAATACAAATCATTGAAGGAAAAGGTGCTGAATTTTTAGCACCATTAAACTTAAGTCTACCTTTTATAAAACGTATTTCGCAATTAGAATTTTTATAACAAAATTCATGAAACCATTTAGTATCAGTACGAGCTGGAAGTAGTGCTACAGTTATAGCATAGGTGTGATTTAGATTAGTATTATAGGCTTTTTCTACCCAATTATATATTTCACTATAAGGTGGGTTCATAAAAACATTCTGACTTACCCAATCCTGTTCTAATCCATTATCTCTTTTAGTATAAAATTTCATACATTTTGCATTTTTAGCAGTCGCACAAGAATCTAATGTAAAATGAAATTCCTCATTTAATTCATCAAATAATTTTTGAGGTGTTTCCCACTCATCAGATTTTTTAGACCAAAGGACTTTTGAAAATTTAGGCATCTCAGTCCTTTACAAGTTTAGTAACACTACCTAACGGTACTTCACATCTTTTACAAATAATTGTTTGGTTAACTTCCAATATTCTTTTTTTGTAAGTAGCCACATGATAATGACCGCAATTATCGCATATTACCCATTTAGAATAAGTATCTTGTTTTTTATCATTTACATAAAAAACTGGTTCAATACTACTTTTTTTGTCATTCATTTGGAGGGGTCTCTTCGTCTTCATTACAATCAAATAATATAGAAGTAATTCTATTAGAAAGCTCTCTAAATTGTTTAGAATTATAAACTTCAACTATTTCTTCCGAAGAATGCATAGTTTTATAATATAGAACGTAGTGCTTATCATCTGTTTTAGCTATTTGAAACGAACAAAAATGTTTCATTTTTTATTTCTTAAAAAGTCATCATGTGCTTCTAAATGTTTTATTATAATATCTACTATCTCTTTATCAGATTTAAACTTACACACAGTTATATCATAAAGAGTGTGCAGTATATAAATAATAAGCAGTAAAATTATAGCTAGTATATAGAGAATTGGTTCGTTATTCATACTATTTTTTCCGTAGAATCAGACTTCCTAGTAATATTTGTAAACATATTTCTTAATCCTTTAATTGCGTCTAAATGCACAATAAGACTACTACGAGTAAGTTCTAGATTTTTAAAAACAACATCCAGTCTTTCGTTAATAATTTCTAAATTTTTATCTAATTTAGCTTCAAGCCTACTTATTTCTAGTTCACTTGTCATTTCAGTTTCTTTCATATTATTTCCTCTCATCATTTTTACCTGCTAGCAATAATTTTTCTAAATGCTTTCTTAACACCAGTTAAAGCATTTCTTTTTTTAATATAGTTATTTATTGAAAGCCTACCCCGTTCTACCCAACCTTCAGAGTCTATGCCTATTTTTTGATACTGTTTTATGATTATTATTATATCTTTTTTTTGTTTAAATAAGTCAGCTTTCCAATCAGGAACTGACTCTTTTAAAAATTCTTTTTTTAATTCTTTTAATTCTACTTCAGTAGATAGTTTTTTCTTTGCCATAAAGTTCCTTTTTAAATATTTTTACATCACATCAAAAGGATAATCATCATCTGTAGGAGAATAATAATTATGCCCACAGCTCGAAAATAAAGCCGCACCTAAAATAAAAGCAAATATAAGATTAACCCAAATATTAGATTCTTTCATAATTTATTTCCTATCAAGTACTGCTTTAAATGTTTCTGTTTTATTAATTAATACTTTTACAATATATTCTTCTAATGAATCTTTTACTACAAAGTAATAAATATTAACAGAATTTTTCTGTCCTATCCGATGCAGCCTATCTACACTTTGGTTTATAACCGCAGGACTCCAATCTAGTTCTGCTAATATTACGTGACTAGCGCGAGTTAGAGTTATACCAGTGCCGGCCGCAGTAAACTGCCCAATAAATAAATTAGTTTTAGCTTCTTGAAAAGCTTCTACATAATCAAACCTGTCTTTAGCACTTGTGTCACCAGTAATTATTACTGGTTTAAATTTAGCCAATGCAGCACTTAGTTTTCTTATGAATTCTCTATGATAAGCAAACAGCACTACTGGTATATTATTTTCTAATAAATTACTTGCAAACTCAGCTATAGCAGGCACTTTAAGCTCTGCTTGAAGGCGGCGATGCTCTGCTAAAGAATGAGGCACAACCGCAGTTTTTGCATAATCCGCAATGTCAGTTTCTAATCTATCGTTTTCTTCTTTAGTAGTTTTAAGTAAATACTCAGCACCAAGTTTTATTTCAGTATAAATCTTAGGCGGTAAATCTTTTAAGACTTCATCTTTTTTTAGTCTTATATAGAAATTACTTTTAATTATTTTAGAAAGTTTCTTAGTGTTCCTAGCACCAATAATTTTAACGCCCCAAGGTGTCGGTTTCTGGTAAGCATATTCATTAATAAAACTATAGTAATTAGTAAATTTTTCAGGCAGCATTTTATTAAAAAGAGTATATCCGTCTGCGACTGATTGCGTGAAAGGAGTGCCCGATAATGCTAGGCGATAAGCAGCTAGATGCCAAATTTTTTCTAATATTGCTACAGTTCGTTTTGTTTTTCTGGTTTTTATGTAGTGACTTTCATCGAGAATAAGTAAATCAATTTTAGCTGGCAATTTATTTATAAATACATCAGAACGAGCAATGTCGTAAGACACAATAGTGTACTTTTTATAAAGCAGCGTCTGCTTAGATGCTAATATAACATCAATGTCCGCACTAACACCCCATTTCATAATCTCAGCTTCCCAAGTATAGCGCATTATGGCGGGACAAATTATAAGAATATTTTCAGCATTTAAATACTTGGCAGCACGAATAGCACATATAGTTTTACCCAGTCCCATTTCCAAAGCACAGTAGCAAGACCTTTCTTTATTTTTCTCTTTTAGAAAATAAAGTATTTGACCTACCGTGTCTTCCTGAAATGTAAAAAGTTTTAAAGGAGTTTGCAGCATTATACGTTTCTTCCTGATTCACACAGTGAAGTAGAATAGGCACACCCATAAAATCCGTCTTTAAATCTAGAATAAGATCTTGAACAAACTCTCCAGCTCGAATCTATTTTAGACCTACAAAAAGAACTGAATTTATATTCATAGTTATGTGTTCTACAAATTGAAGTACCTATTTTAAAGTAAGCACTTCTAGATTTAGAATAATAATAAGACTCTTTAACCATTAAATAAATCATAATCTTTCACCAGAATTAGATTTATATCTTTTCCACATTTTAGACTTGCAGTTAGAGCACATCCATGACCAAGGTTTTGGGTTAGTTAAAGACCAATTTAATGAAGTAGATAGAAATTTTTGTCTAGAAAATGATCTTGACCAAATCCAGGGTTTCAATTTATTAGCTACTAAATGAGTCATGGTTTTAAGCTTTGAGAAGTAGAATCGCTATATGGTAACTCCCACATTCCGCTTCTTGAATATGACCATCTATACTGCCAATGATATGTGTGGGAATATGAAAACCTATTATTTTTATAATTGCGTATAAAGTGCATCATAAATGTCTACCTGAATTACAAAGTGAATTAGAATATGCAAAACCAAAAAATCCATCTTTAAATCTAGAGTAAGATCTAGAACAAACTCTCCATCTGGAATCTAGTCGAGATGCACAAAAAGAAGTAAATTTATACTCATATTTATGTACTCTACAGACTGAACCACACATTTTAAAATAAGCGCTTTTTGATCTAGAACAATAATAAGGCTTTTTAATTATAAAATAAATCATTATTTAGTTTCTCTTGGCAAAGGATGTCGCCATTCATACACGTCAACAATAGATGCAATTGAAACTCTAATTGGGCACGTAACACATTCGACTTCACTTAAAGTGCCCGTCTCAATAGCTTCACCAAAACGTCCTGAATCTGCTACCCAAGCAGCATCTTTTAAAAATATAAAACCACCTACTATTTCAGTTATTTCGCCTGTGCAATGATACGTCACAGTTCTAATAAATACTTTTTCTCCGATTTTAAAAGCTTCTGACATATATACCTTTATTAAAAATAAAAACTATGCACCGCAGCATGATTGTACTACGGCGCACAGAAAGCCCATGCTTTTTTAAAAGTTTGATCAACTTTTATAAAGATTAGCACGAGAATTAAAAGCTGTCAATCATTTTGATATGAACTAGGCTTAGGTGGGAATCGAACTCACGAATATTGGGTTTGCAATCCAATGCATTACCACTTTGCTACTAAACCATATTATAATCAGTACAATAAAACAGCCCCTTAAAATATTAATTCTAAGAGGCTGCCGAAATACTATTGTTATTTATGTTAAGTCTATTTAAGGAGAACAGTCGTACTTTGACTGCTTAAAAATTATAATAACTGATTATTTTAAATTTAGCTAGCCAAATTAATTTCATTAGCGTATATATTTTTAATACACTCAATTCGAGTGTATGCAATCAAAAATATTGTAATATTGGCTCTTTAAAATAAAAAATGCTGGAAGTTAAGTAAGTTAAATTCCAGCACTCTACGATTAATTAAGGCATAAATTATGAATGATAAGTATGAATCATCTATAACACCTAGAAATAACAAAGTCAATTATAAAATAGAAGAAATACTGAGATACTTAAAACTGTTAAGTGTCATTGATTGTGATGTGCTCTGCTTTAGCTTTATGGATTTAGAAAGTAAAAAAGTGCTTCCAGGTTGTGGCACAGTGCAGCTACAGTCTTTGGAAGTGAGTGAATACTTAGCTAGAATATGTGAACCGTTCACGCTGCACGTGTGCTTAAACCAAACCAATTTTAAAGGCAGACGTCGTGAGCACATGGTAGCACCAAGGGTATTATGTTTGGATATTGATAGAGAATTGGATAGAAAGGAGTGGGAACAAATAGTACGGTATGAGGTAAATTTTGTAGTCGAAACGTCGCCGAAACGCTATCACTTTTACTGGAAAATTGATCCAGGAATCAGCCTAGAAAATTGGAAACTATTGCAAGCAGGAATTGCTGCCAAGTTTGATGGTGATCTAAATTTAGCACAGGTGCAGCACACAGTTCGTGTGCCTGGATGTGAGCGCATATGTAAAGGTGTCGCCGATGTGCGTTTTATGCCGACTCTATACGACTGCGACCTACCACATAAACCATACGTACTAACTGATTTAACTGCAATATTTCCAGGGATATTAGGGAAGGGCAAGAAAGCAATTCTAGCACAAAATAAAGGTAAAAAAAAGATAAATAATTTAATAACACAAGCAATTGAAAATAAATCAAACGGCTGTTTTAGTGAATCCATTAATGCAGCACTAGCTACTGAACTAGGCAAAATCGGTCATAGAAACAATAGTTTATATAGTATACTTTCTACATATATTAGGAAAAATAAAGCTATGAAAAGTAAAAAAAGGCTGTGTGAGGAAGTTGCGGCACTGGCACAATATGCTAACTCTCATTTTGAGAAACCACTTAGTCAAGAAGAAATCACTAAAACTATAACTTCCGCTATAACAAGAGGATTAGAGGCTAAAAGCGAGCCGCAGAACGGACATTATGAGGAAAAGGGTAGTCAAGGTGGTGTGAGTGAAGAAAAGCGGTGTGAGAGCTTTAAATACGATTATAGCGACCCACACATAATGACAGGCACAATATCAGACGTGTCAATTAAAGCTAGAATAGTACAACGTTATAAGGAGTACTTATGCGCTGTAGGCAATGTACTTTATGCTTTCAACCAGCATGATAATAATTGGTATTCGCAAAAAGACAATACAAGCGTAGTTAATGCGTTTGCAATTGAATGCGTTAAAGATGTTTTCACTGAACAAAAGTTTAAAGAAAGATGTTACGATAAAAAAGGCTTTTCTACACTTAAGTACGATAAAGAAACAGAAAAATATTTATCAAATAATCGTATATCAGGAGTGCTGGCACAGTTAAAAAACTCAGTATTTAATATTGAAACAAAGAATTTAGATGATTTTGATAGTGATAAAGCACATCTTAACTGCAAAAATGGCTATGTAAATTTAATTGAAGGCACAATTAGAGCACCAAAATCCAATGACTATCTGCTTTTAAAAACAAAAATCTCTTTTGATGCTTCGGCAAAATGCCCAAAATGGAAACAATTCTTAGCTGAGATTTTTGAAAATAACGAAGCACCAGAAGCTATGATTTCTTTTCTGCAAGAAGTATTCGGCTATAGTTTAACTGCCTCTATTGCAGCACAAAAGTTATTCATACACTGCGGCAGCGGCTCAAACGGCAAAAGTATTGTGTTATATTGCTTACGTTATTTACTTGATAATTATGCCGCTGTCTTAGACTGTAAATCTTTAAGCACTACAAAATATGGAATACAAAAAGATCCACTTAGAATAGGAGTTAAATTAGTAGGTAAAAGAATTGCTATTATGGATGAAGTTGACACAGATTCGGTATGGGGAGAGGCACTAGTTAAAAGTCTACTAGGAGCATATGTATTATCAAGAAAGCTCTTTGGTGAAGAGGAGGAAGTACTAAATAGAGCTAAATTCCATATAGGCTGTAATGATATACCTAAAACACAGAGCGAAAGTGAAGCACTGCTTCGACGACTATGCATTATCCCTTACAATAGAGAATTTACCCCTAATGCAGCTAAAGAAGCATTATTACAAAAAATGATAAGAGAAGAAAGCTCAGGTATATTAAATTGGGCAATAGAAGGGCTAGTACGCTACTTAGAAATCAAAAAAGATGAAAACGGTGAGGAAATTTTAGATAGTTTTAATTATCCTGAAGAATGTACGGTAAAGCTTATTGAATACAGGGCAGATAACTTTATACATGAGAAAACAGCAGCAGAATTAATAATAAAAGGTGACGAAAACAACAAAAACGACTGGCACTCATTAAATAGTATCCAAGAATGGTATAATAAAAATTCAAGCTTAACACCGATAAGTATCCAACAACTGGGCACTATTTTAACATCTAAGCAAAAAGTGTTAAAGTTACGAACACACAAAAATAAGGTGAAAGCCACGTTTTATTGCGTAAAAATGCGGGTTTTATTAATAAAATAATTTCCGTGTCCAGGCTGTACTTTTTTCGCTTAACACATAACTTATTGATAAATATATATGTAACCGTGTTTCCGTGTCCAGGCTAAGCGATTTTTTTAGCCTGGGCTAGCCTGGACTGGACAAACATATTTATATTTATCAATAAGTTAAGTATGTGTGTCCAGGCTGTGTCTTATATTACTTAACCTTATTCTATATAAAATATTATATAGGTATACTATAGAGTGGACATATAGTGTATATATTTATATATAGGAAAGAGATGCCCGAATAGCCTGGACAGGGTGGACAGTGGAACAATATCAATAGGTTATAAGAATCAGAGTGTCCTAGCCTGTCCTCAGGGTGGACAAATTTTCGGAAAATTACATTATTATGAATAACTTAAGTCAATTTGCAAGGGTGGACAAACTGGTTTAAGTCAATTAAACCTATGATGAATAAGAAATTTAACTATAAACTCTATGAAGTGCTTTCTATATATGAAAACTTACATATTTTTGGTTTTTCTTGGGGGGAGGATTTATTTAAAGAGGAGTTTTTAGTTTCAAGAAATAAACTAATAACTGCCGAATCGAGCATAAAATCAGCTATGTTATTTTTGCTGTATGCTAAACTTCAGCCTAAAATATTAAGTAAAGGTAATAACTTTAGTTCTTATAGCTTAAAACATGTTTGTGAGCGCTGGTTAAGCTCTTATATTTCTAATGGCGTAATGATTACAGCAGCTTTAATGTTAAATTGGAAAGTAAAAGCTTTTAAATTAAATATAAACGCAACTATATATAAGCCTAAAGACTGGGATTGGGGTATTAATTTTAAATTACCTAATAAAAGTAATATGAGTTTATAAAAGTTTTACTTGCTTAGGATCATGATATTTATACGGATCTATGATTTTATCCAGTGTTTGCTCTGATAAAGTAACATCTAAGAGAGTTATAGGCTCACAATTATGATAAATATCAAAAGTTTTACTTGTGCCAATGGGATTAATAAGCCTATCTAGATCAATTGAACACTCACAGCCAGTTTCATGTGAAAAATATGTGTTAGTTGTTTCTTTTAGGGTTTGAAATAAGCTAAATAGTGCTGCATCACATAATAATTCTACTTTTTCTATAAACTTAGGGCTAAAATCAGTATTATTTTCTAAATGAGCTACTAATTTATAGCTAAAATCAGATCTATAAATTGATTCCCAGGCTTCCCATTCTAAATCATTTTCAAGATTACTATGGTGTTCTTCATTAATTAATGGATAATTTTCTAAGTCTTTTAAAGTTTTAAGGGCTTCTATGCTGTCAAATAGCTTTATATTTATAAGTAATGATTTAGAATTATGCATCTCTTTATACACTTCCAGCCATGGCATATTTTTAAAATTTTCATAAAAAACTTCATGATTAGAACGTGTTACACTGCATCCAGTGTAATCGCCGTAAACTAATAATGAAGGTGCATAATAAACTATTTTACTATAATCAGACAAATTACTAGTCGGTTGAAATGTGTTTTTAGGATGCTGTTCAGCGTCAAAAAAACAAGCATGTAAATCACTATGCATAATGTCAATTAGTTCAGTTAATATATTGTTATTCATATATTTATTCCTTTTATAAATCAAATAATTCTTCAATAGCGCACTTTATTGTAGTGTCGGTTAGTCCGAATTCATCATCAATATTGTTATTGAGGTGATTTAATACTTCTCTGGCTTGTGCTTTAGAGAGTTTAGTATTTAGAGCTTTAATATGTGAGATATTGACTGTGTGAGATATTTCATTTTCAGATTTATACGGTTTATTAATTAATTGTTGCACACAAAATGTAAGAAAGTTAATTTTGTTTTGAGTGTCCAATTGAACCGATACATCAAATATAAGATCAAAGTCGTAATTTAATTCACTAAACACATGCGATAAATTACCATTTATCCACGATTCTGCTAGTTCTTTTGCTTTGTTCATAAGTTGCCTTGTATATTGTTAATTAAATGTTGAGTGTACAAATCTTTGCCTTTATCATCATTACCTATTAATTTTGCATTTGCTGGCATAGCTTGTGCGCGTTTAATATCTCTTGATAATTCAATAGCAAACTTTAAATTATAGTATAGTTCTGTTTTAGTGTATGTTTCATGTCCAAACGGCATAGTAATTCCATAATTATCTAACATACGGGCTATAGACCATGAATTAGTACCATTATCCCATAGTGCCAATGCGCCTTCGTCTAATCTATTTTTAGCTACTCTATATCCGTAACTGTCACAAAATACTTTAAAGATGCCTTCTAAGTTTTTAGTTGTTGCTTTCATAATTTTTAGCCCTTTTTAAGGTCTAGGTTAAACGATTTTAGCTAAGTACATGCTAGACCATGTACCTAGCATCAATGACTTAGCCTAATACTCAGTGGTGAGCATTATGACAAACTTAACGGGGTCATAATCAGCTAGTTGGCTGTAACATTGAAAAGGACTAAGCGGAAAGTCAGTAAAACTTAGTTTAGTTTGATCTAGAATATTATTGTTACCGTCGGAATATTGAATAACCGCTTCTTTTCCTTTTTTAAATAATCTAACTACAATAAATACATTATCATTATTTTTCTTGTATAATTCTAATGTTTTAGCGGCTATTTCATTCATTAACCAATAGCAATTTGCTTCATTAGCTAAATAAGCCATGCCGTCTGTGAATACGACATTTTTAAACAATGTAAGCCTATGATAGTTTTCTGTACCATAAAACTGATGTAAATCAGCTTGTGTTAATTCTTTGTTTTCTTCAGTGTTATTCATAAGTTATGTCCTTTTTTAAGTTAAAATATTCAATTTTTATGATTGACTTTATTTTTTAAGTATAGTCAATCAAAATGATTGAGTCAAGCTAAATGCAAAATAAATTTAATATGATAATTAATCCAATTATACGAATAATTGCTGTTAGAGTTATTTGTACAAAAGGTTTAATAAAATCAAGTAGTTGTATCATATATTATGCTCTTAAAAACATTTCAGTTACATGCAGTCTAGCCCAATCCTCACATGTATTTTCCCACGGCATGAGTCGCAAAGCCTTAATCATATGTTTTGTTGGTATATCTTTATGTGGAGGTCGTTTATTATACTGCTGCACATAATCAGCTATTGCAGCATTGTAATAATCGTTATCAGTTAGTTTATAGTAACTTTGCTCGTTTTTAGCTTTTTTTGTATAGTCCATATTATGCCTTTCTTTAAGAGAGTATAATTACTCTAATAATAACTCATATGTTAATAATGCAATGTGAGTTATCAATTACAGTAATTATATACGCCAAATTACTTCTATTTTTTCAACATTTTCTGTTTTTAATAATAATTCTAATGGATTATTAGAATTATCAGTTAATAATATGTGTCCAGTAAATTTTTCTGGTACAAGATGCATAAAGTCTTTTGGTATAAGATAATGAGTATCGAGACCTTGCAAAATTATACCGTCAAAGTCATATTTTACATTTTCTATGCTGCACCATAAGCCAAAAGATCCATCGTTAAAACCTAGGTATGTATAGTCTGGAGTGTAGGTATTAAGTATATCACATGCTTCAGTGACTAACTCATCTGCAATAGATTCTAGTTCACCATCTAGATCAGAATCTACATTAGAATTACGATATATTTCATTTAGTTCTTTATTAGTTGAACTAATAAATTTACCTATTTCAAGTAATAAAGCCTTTGTTTTATTGCATTTTATAGCTAATTGTATTGTTAGACTTTCATTTAGTAAGTCATGCAAAAAACCAAGTACATTACGATTATCTCTAATACTCATGTCTAAGTAGCAGCCAATTTCTAATTTTAATTTTTTATTCATTTTTTAATCCTTCTGATTGATTTAATTGATTAAATTATTGCATTGTTTGCAATAAAAACATTTTCGCATAATTTTTAGATCGTGTCAATCATTTTGATTGAAATAATAAAAATAAATTAAACTCACACATAAAAACACTCACACATTTAGCTCATGCCGCAAGCCTCGCACTTATTAGTATATTAATTCAGTATATTCAATGTATTATATGTATATATTATGTGTGTTATTAGCTAAGTCCTTACTATGCATCACATCCCGAGAATAATAATTCTAGTGAAGTAGACTTTGCTTAAGATTGATATAGGTGAGGTATAAAGAGGACTCTCTTATTTTTAGGATTCTATTAGAGTCAGGAAAAATTTAGACCGCCCCCGTATGTACTCTATATGTACATCCGTATTTTTTACTCACATCGCGCAATAGAAGCAATCTTTTTGATTGAAATTACACTAATATAAGCAATCTTTTTGATTGAATGTAACCCATTACCTATACAAATAGCACCCCCACCCCACCCCATTTAGGATCTTCATATACTAATTCTATGTGCATGTATTGCATTTTTAGTGCTTC
>Ga0209002_10000082_pt1 | contig 55968 bp, 55 predicted proteins | sample Rifsed16ft2_FD_184010 | JGI IMG/M metagenome (GOLD analysis project Ga0209002, IMG submission 184010) | Soil microbial communities from Rifle, Colorado, USA - sediment 16ft 2 (version 2) | ecosystem: Environmental > Terrestrial > Deep subsurface > Rock core/Sediment | place: Rifle, Colorado...
AGTGACCTCCTGCGGTGACGTTCAAAATTATTACACTGGTGATCCAAGCATAGACCAAAGGAAGATCTTTATTAAGTAAACGTAAAATTATTTAATAAGTGAGGATGTAATTTTATTTTCCCTGTAATGCCTGTTTCGAAATAATATTTTTTCTGAGATAGGTCCATAATAATTCCTGAAAATGAAAACAGCTTTAATTAGTTTAAAATACCCGGTCTGATATTGATTTAACCTTTATAACATTGGGCTACCGCCAGGGTATTGCCGGACCGGACTTTCTGGAATTTTTCCCAGAACCCTTTATCAATGGCACGCAGTGAGGAGGATGTATTTTCATTACGATAACGGCTGATATGCTTCGGTCCGCCATTGTACATCGCATAGGTGGCACGCATCAGGTTATCCAGTCCACCTTCATGGTTTTGTTCCCCTCTGGCTATGGCGTAATCTACCAGATAATGATGCAGAATTTCGCTGCCTGCCTCGGCGTTATAACCCACATTATGTTGTAAGCCTTCGATTTCATAAAAACCACGCCAGACATGCTGGTTGATCTGCATGATACCGACCGCCCCGGCATTGGAACGTATCGGAATAATCTCACCTTTGAACCTGATATACTGCCGCCAGCAGCTTTCCTGCCAGGCGGTAGTCAGCACCAGTGGCCGGTAGAGTTCCCTGTATTGACTGTCCAGTTTTTTTTTCCGCAGGGTAGATTGCGCGACCAGATCCAGCAGTAACTGCATCTGTGGCAGGTATTCATTAAGTGCATTGATTTTCGGTACCCAACCGTTCAGGCGGTTGACCAGCACCTGGTACGCATTTTCATGGACGATCAACGCCGGCATGAATGACAACATCAGCGCAGCAGGCATGCCACCCACGACCTGTAGCGGACCGGCTGGCGGTAATGATTGATTCAGGAGTTGATCCGTCTCTGTGGGTGAGGGATTGGCCTCGGGAGGTGCCAGTGGCGGCCCAAAACCAAACACCTCACGCAGTTCCGGATCGACTTCAGTATCGTAGTGCAATGGATCGCGTGTCTCTACCGGCGCAATCATGCGCGCCATGCGGCGCAGGGCATCCGCTGTCAGTATAAAACCGGTTTCTTCTTCCAGCATTTGTATGGCAGCGAGCGCATCACCCGCAGTGATAAAACTCAGATAACTGGTGATCGAAGAGGTCGGGATTTTTTCACTGATCCGGCGTAATTCCGGCGCCAGTTGTTCCCAGGTTTTGACAAACAACGCCGGTACCGGATCAGGCGCATCCGGGACCGACGGGACCAGTACTTCCAGCAAATCCTGGCGCGCGTCAAGCAATACGGCGAACAGGGCGGAGCGCAGTTCATGGAGATCAGTGTCCGTACCGGCATGCTTGATGACGGATGTGAGAAAGGCATCCCAGCGTTGCCAGGCTTCTTCCCAACGCATTAATTCTTCATGAGTCAGCGCCGGCTCTGTTGCAACAGGCAATGCACTCCTTATATATTCCGGCACCTCGAAACGGACACCCAGTTCGATATGATCAGCGTCAACCTCAACGCTGCCGAAGGAGACGGAATCCATGATCTGGCGTGTTCCGCTGGTATCGAGAGGGAATACCAGACCCAGCAATCCCCGGAGTTCGTCGAGTACCGGTTGCAAATTCAATTGCAGCCGGTTGAAGCGCGGGTGTACATATTTTTTTATCCAGACCCACAGCGTACCGAAAACACCGGGGGATTCACTGTCTTCCTTATATATCTTCGAATCAACAACCCTGAATTCCACCACCCCGGGGGCAGCACCGAGCAACGGTTCCTGGAAAACTTCAATATATCCGCTCCAGTTTAAAAGCGGTATGCAGGTACTGCCGATGGCCGTACCAAAATGTGCCTGCGTTGCAGTCTTTGTGCGTATCTGGCCGTTCTCAAAACCAAGTTCCGGCGCGGACAACGTCAATGAGTTGTATTCCTTGCCGTCGTTCCACACCCGCGCTTCGTCATCCGTTTCGGTATACACTTGATCCGCCAGCAGGCGTTGCATGAACCCCTGTTCCAGCCTTACCGGTATGTCAATCTGGCGGGCCTGGCCGGATAAAGGGCAGAGTAATAATGCGGTGGCGAGAAAATACTTTAATCTGAAATAAATACGGGCTTGCATAGACAGCTATTCTACTGGAGAAGTCTGAAACAGGAGAGGGGGTTTTTAGTTCGTTTTTTAAGTGATATCCAGTCAATCTGGCAATTCCTATCCGTGTGAAACACGGTTTTGCCTCCGGTCCCTTGCATGTTTAAGGGTATTGTCAGTCTCTGGATGTAGATAATTTTATCGCGGAGTTTTTAAGCCTCGCATTAAACTCAGCCCAGAGTTGTTCTTTTTCGCCCCCCCAGCCCCGGATGGATAATTCCCGTTCAACGGCACTCCACACTTTTGCCACCAGTATCAAAGGATATAATTCAAAGAGATCCGGATGTAACGCACCATACGCTTCTGCCGTGCTGCAGTTTGCACGTGCACTGATTGTTTCCAGTGTCAGACCGTATTGCCGCAAAAACTCGCTGACTGCAAGTTTGCTGGATGAGGTCGAATTGGTGTTCACTGGCTTTCCATCCTTTGGACAGTTTTTTCTCTAAATTACAAAGGTTAGAAGTACTTTCATTCAGTGTCAAGTAATTCTAACCTATTCGCGCCCTATGTCAGTTTCTTAAACTGCCTGCATGTCAATCAGCATACGAATCCGGCAAGCAAGGAAAGACGCCGGTATTTCTCAATCCAGACTTGCCGGAATGCTGGGTATTACCCGCAGTGCTTGCAGCCAATGGGAATCAGCACGGGGTACTGCGCCGCGCCGTGAGCGGCTGGAACAACTTGCCAATCTGTTGGGTGTGAGCTATGAGTGGTTGGCCACCGGACGGAAGCCGAAAGAGGGCAAAACGGCGTTCATGGTTAAGGAAGGAATTGTGCCTTCATACCGTGCAGTGATGACGGACGATCAGGAGGAATTGTTGAAGTTATATAATGCGCTATCCGTGAAGATGCGCAAGGCGTTACTGGAATTTTTGCGGTCTTTGTAGTCATCAGGCCGGGCATTCCCGGTCTGCATCAATCGAGTCTGCCCTGACTTAACGTGGCCTCAAAAACATTAGACATCCTTGTTACAATATATTACCAATAATATCTCATTTTCTCTTTTTGATTTTTGGCTTATGGTCCAATTCCATTACGCTCCCTGTCCAGAAAGGAACATCCGCCTTTATAAATATGTCCTTTATAATGTTCACTAAAACATTGGCATATTTCTGGTCTATGTAGCCACCCGCCTTCTTTTGTTGTATAGAGATCTTGTTGAATCACTTTCTCTTCGCTCTGATATACCTCATAAATCTTGACTACTTTCGGTTTGATTTCATTTTTTTCAAGGTATTCGATCAAGCCACATATTGTGTCTGATAAATAAAAGTTGTATTCATCTACTCCTTCCATAATTTGTACTCTTGCTTCATAGGTATATGGCAGGCTTTTATCGTATTTCGATTTTGGACCAATCAACTTTCTTAATATATCCATTATCATTCTCCTTTTTGTAGTGTCTACTACGTTTAATCCGCAGATATTTTTTCCATATATTTAATTAATGATGTCTAACACCAACCATAACCAGCATAAGGAAGCGGCACTTTCTTGCGTTTGTGTTAATGGTTTTATTAAGCATCGCATTCATTATTTTTTGTGTGAAATCGTCAGGTCAGCAAGTCACGTGCAGGATCGCCTGGACATTTTCGCCCTTTTTTTCCGAAATGAGCCTGCAGGCCTCATCAGTTGGTACTGCGATGATCTTGATGCCGCGTTGCCTGGCCTCAGCAAGGAACTCCGGCATAATTGGCAACTGACCGTGGGCGCCTGTACCGATGATCAAGTGTTTCCCGCCCCAGGGGATTTCTTCATTAATCGACAGCGGTGTGTGGCCATATTGTTCACGATATGCCTTGGAGGGCTTCTTTTTCCGCTTGTGGACCTTGCCCTTGTCGATGACTACATCAAAGTCGTAGGACTGACCATTGATTTCGATCTCGCCAAAACCAACAAACTTTGCCTTCATAAAGCTACCTTCTGCTCATAATAGCCTACACTGCCGTTTCAACGTCGCTTCTATCTATTCTTTAAACTGATCATTCCCTTGGGGATAATTATAGTAAATTAACCGGTTCTCGTGGTCTTCAAAATAAGGGTTTCCGGTTGTTGCCTCGCTGTACGAGTTGCTCTAGCTCCTGCATCCATGCAGTCGTACCTTCCCCCTGAAGGGGGGAAGGGGATACCCGCTTTCGCGGGAATGACAATCTTTGAGAAACTGGGACTTAACCAGAGGTTTCCTAAGTATTGTGATCAATACTCAATTAATCCATGCTCCCTCAGGAGTGGAGATGGAAAACCTTGTTCATAATCTTCCATTCCCCATCAACTTTAAGCAATGTATGCAGATCAGTAAACCGGTGTCCGGTCCAATTATCGAGTTCCAGGCGCACAGTGGCAATTGTTTTGTAAATATCGATGCTGGCAATACACGCCTTGAGTCCCGATGCTGGGCCATTTTGATCATTCCAGTCAAAAAGTTGATGAATGGGGCCGGCTAACAGGTCTTTGCCAACGTAACCAAAGATCGTGGCATCTTTGTGGAAGGCAGGTTTCATATCGTCACCCCGGCCAGAGATAGCGCCATCAATATAGTGCTGGATGGTTCTGGCAATGGCATCATAGTCGCTCAAATTGGCAGGTGCATTACTCATATTTTTTCCTCTTTTCCTGAACTGATATTAGTAGTTCAATCTGACTTGAAATAACAGTTTAGATCAGCCTGAATCATTTCAGGCAGAAGTTCCACCTACGGTCAAATTATCTATGCGGATAGTCGGCTGGCCGACACCGACCGGAACGGACTGACCGTCCTTGCCACAGGTACCGATGCCGGAATCCAGTTGCATGTCATTACCGACCATGGAGACCTTTGTCAACACATCCGGGCCGTTGCCGATGATCGTCGCGCCCTTGATGGGCCGGGTAATCTTTCCATTCTCGATGAGATAAGCCTGGCTGGCACTGAATACGAACTTGCCGTTAGTGATATCCACTTGCCCGCCACCAAACTGTTGTGCATAAATGCCCTTGCTCACCGAAGCGATGATTTCTTCAGGTGTGTGTGATCCACCGAGCATGTAGGTGTTGGTCATGCGCGGCATGGTGAGGTGAGCGTAGGATTCACGCCGGCCATTGCCGGTCGGCTGCATGCCCATGAGCTTCGCATTGTGTTTATCCTGCAGGTATCCGCGCAGGATGCCGCGTTCGATCAGTGTCGTGCATTGTGTCGGTGTACCTTCATCATCGAGATTGAGTGAGCCGCGCCGGTTGACTATGGTTCCATCGTCCACAACAGTGACTTCCGGTGTGGCGACACGTTCACCGATGCGGCCGGAGAATGCCGAGGTTTTCTTGCGGTTAAAATCACCTTCGAGACCATGACCGATGGCTTCATGTAATAAAATGCCGGGCCAGCCCGGACCAAGTACCACGGTCATTGCGCCTGCCGGCGCATTAACGGCTTCAAGATTTGTCAGTGCTTGTGTAACAGCTTCATCAATATAGGTGGCGTATAAATTGTCATTCAGAAAATATTCATAGCCCAGGCGGCCACCGCCGCCAGCACCGCCTTTTTCGATGCGGCCGTTCTGTTCCACGATAACATTAATATTCAAACGCACGAGTGGGCGTATGTCCGCAGCAAACGTACCGTCACTGGCCGCCACCAGCACGGTAGTGTGCAGGGCATTCATCCCGACCAGCACCTGTTTGATACGCGGGTCTTTTTTCCGGGCTTCCGCATCAATGCGTTTCAGAAGTTTGATTTTTTCCTCCGCACTGATTGAGGTGAGTGGATTGGATGCAGTATAGAGTATAGGGCTGTTCTGTTGTTTCCAGGCCTGCAATTTACCATCGCCACCACTCCTGGCGATCACACGCGCTGCTTCTGCCGCATTGGTCAATGCCGGTAAGATAATTTCATCGGAATAGGCGAAGCCGGTTTTGTCGCCACTGATGGCACGTACACCGACACCTTGATCAATGCTGTGCGATCCTTCCTTGACGATCCCGTCTTCCAGCACCCATGATTCTGCGTGTGAGGATTCAAAATACAGATCAGCCGTATCAATATCATGCTGCATCAATTGGTCCAGTGTTTTCTGAATGTCATTGACCTGCAGTCCGCCGCTGTCCAGCAATTGATGTTTGGCGATGTCCAGTGTCTTGCTCATGTCTTGTGATAGTCCAATGTCCGGTGTTTCAGTGTCGGGAAATTATTCCGCAATGTTTTCAGTTGTTCGAGATCGATATCCGCACACGCTACGCCTTCTCCTTGCTCAACCACAGCGAGGATATCGCCCCAGGGATTGATGATCATGCTGTGGCCCCAGGTCTCCCTGTCATTAATGTGCCGGCCTCCCTGATTAGGCGCGATGACATAACATAAGTTCTCCACGGCCCGCGCACGCAACAATGTCTCCCAATGCGCCTTGCCGGTGGTCGTGGTAAAGGCGGATGGGACAGTAATGATATTGACTTCCAGGTTAAGCATGTTGCGGTAGATTTCCGGGAAGCGCAGGTCATAACAGACCGACATGCCGATATTTCCGAACGGGGTTTCTGCGACTGTAATTTCATTACCGGCTTCTATGGTAGTTGATTCGTTATAGGTCTCATTGCCACCATTCACACTGGCATCAAACAGGTGGATCTTGTCATAACGGGCAACACATTTGCCCTGCGGATTATAGAGGAGACTGGCAGCACGGATTTTATCCGGTACACTAGCCTGCATCGGGATGGTACCACCCATCAGCCAGATCCGGTGCTGCTGTGCCTGGTTACTCAGGAAATCCTGGATTGGCCCATGGCCAAAGGGCTCCATCACGGCAAGCTTGTCCTGTTCGTGCTGTCCCATCAGCGGGAAATTTTCCGGTAAAACCAGAAATTCAGCGTGATCGGCCACGGCCTGCCGGATAAGATCAGAGGCAGATTTGAGATTGGCGCCGACATTGCCGGCAGAGACCATCTGAATGGCAGCAATTCTAGTCATGGGGCACAGTATACGTGACTAAGAAAATATCAGACAGGGCAATGACTGCGCTCAATCTATACTTTATACTCATTCGTTTTTTTAAGGTTTACATCAATTTACGGGTTTGACAGACTTGAACAATGAATTTCCCAGAATAAACCGGCTTCCGCCTTACGTATTCAGCATCGTTAATGACCTGAAAATGGAGGCACGCCACCGTGGTGAAGATATCATCGACTTCGGCATGGGGAATCCGGACCAGCCGCCGCCACAGCATATCATCGACAAGATGATCGAGGCGGCCAGCCGTGAGGATACACATCGGTATTCCTGGTCGCGCGGTATTCCGAGACTGCGCCGGGCCATCTGCAACTGGTATAAAAAACGTTATGACGTGGATCTTGATCCTGAATCCGAAGCCATCGTCACTCTTGGTTCCAAGGAGGGTCTGGCACATCTCGCCATGGCCGTCGTCGATCGCGGTGATGCGGTGCTGGTGCCGAACCCTTCCTATCCCATCCATCCGTTCGGATTTGTGATTGCCGGTGCCGATGTCCGGCATGTACCGATCGGTCCGGGCTATGATTTTTTTGCGGAACTGGAAAAGGCCATACGCGATTCATGGCCCAAACCAAAATTACTGCTATTGAATTTTCCCAGCAATCCAACCACGGAATGTGTTGAATTGTCGTTTTTCGAAAAAGTCATCAAGATTGCGCGTGAGCATGATATCTGGGTGATCCAGGATCTCGCCTATGCCGATATCGTTTTTGATGGCTACTCCGCCCCTTCTATTTTGCAGGTACCGGGTGCCAAGGAAATTGCGGTTGAATTCTTTACCCTGTCCAAGAGCTATAATATGCCGGGCTGGCGCGTGGGTTTCATGGTTGGCAACCAGACACTGGTCAAAGCTTTGACCCGATTAAAATCCTATCTTGATTACGGATTGTTTACCCCGGTGCAGGTGGCAGCGATTACCGCACTGGAAGGTGATCAACAATGTGTGGCAGATATCCGTGATATGTACCAGCGCCGTCGAGATGTGTTATGTGAAGGGCTGAACTCCGCCGGTTGGGCTGTAGAAAAACCCAGGGGCACGATGTTTGTGTGGGCCCCCATCCCGGAACAATTCCAGGCCATGGGTTCGATCGAGTTTTCCAAGAAGGTGTTAAGTGAAGCCAGGGTCGCTGTATCACCGGGCATCGGTTTTGGTGAATATGGCGACAAGCATGTGCGCTTTGCACTCATTGAAAATGAACATCGTACCCGCCAGGCAGTTCGTGGAATCCGTTCCATGTTCCGCGGCGAACCGATGGAAGCTTTGAAGCGAGAAGCGTGAATCAGACAGGCAAAATCAAAAAAACCTGATTTGAATATCAAATACCAGATACCAGATACTAACAAATGAAACCAGTTAAAGTCGGATTACTCGGCATGGGTACAGTAGGCAGCGGTACTATTAATGTATTGCACCGGAATGCCGAAGAGATTGCACGTCGCGCAGGCCGTGAAATACGGATCAGTCACGCTGCGGCAAAGGAATACAATGCTGAGAAGATTCATGGCCTGGATAAAATTGACAAAATTACGGATGATGCCTTTGAAGTCGTGAATAATCCCGATATTGATATCGTTATCGAATTGATAGGCGGCTATTCACCGGCACGGGAGCTGGTGCTCAAGGCCATCGAGAATGACAAGCATGTAGTCACCGCGAACAAGGCGCTCATCGCAAAACACGGCAACGAGATATTTACCGCCGCCCAGAAAAAAGGTGTGATGGTGGCATTTGAAGCAGCAGTTGCCGGTGGCATCCCGATCATCAAGGCCATACGCGAAGGGCTTGCTGCCAACCAGATCCTGTGGCTGGCCGGCATTATCAATGGCACAGGAAATTTTATTCTGACCGAGATGCGCGAAGAGGGCAGGACATTTGATGATGTGCTCAAAGAGGCCCAGGCGCTGGGTTATGCCGAGGCCGATCCAACGTTCGATGTGGAAGGCATAGATGCCGCCCACAAACTCACTATTCTCGGTTCCATTGCATTTGGTATCCCGTTGCAGTTTGATAAAACCTACACGGAAGGGATCACAACGATTGAACGGCAGGACGTATTTTATGCTGATCAACTGGGTTACCGGATTAAACATCTTGGCATCGCACGCAAAACAGATAAAGGTATAGAACTACGTGTGCATCCCACACTCATACCCGAGCGCCGTCTGATTGCGAATGTGAACGGTGTAATGAATGCCGTGTTGGTGAAAGGTGATGCTGTTGGCCCGACTCTTTATTATGGTGCCGGTGCCGGAGCCGAACCTACAGCTTCCGCTGTGATTGCAGACGTAGTGGATGTTGCGCGTGTCCTGACCACTGATCCGAATAACCGGGTCCCGCACCTGGCCTTCCAGCCGAATAAATTGTCAGATATGTCCATACTTCCTATGGAAGAAGTTGTGACTGCCTATTATCTGCGTATGCAGGCGATAGATCGACCGGGTGTGCTTGCTGATGTGACGCGGATACTGGGTGCTGCCGGGATCAGCATTGAAGCCATTTTGCAGAAAGAACCTGACGAAGGCGCAAGCCATGTGCCGGTGATCATATTGACACAGCGTGTACGGGAAAAATTCATGAACAAGGCCATTAAAGAAATCGAAGCACTTGATAGCATTAATGACAAGATCATGCGGATACGACTGGAAACGTTGACTTAAACCCCGTGAATAGTGATTGGTTTAGAATTATTATTCTTTCATATTGATTTACCAATCACCAATCACCAATCACTAATCACTAATGTTATGACCTTTAGACAGAGATATACCGGTCTCATCGAACGTTACCGTGATCGTCTGCCGGTGCATGATGACACCCGCATCATCAGCCTGGGTGAAGGGAATACACCATTGATCCGGCTGCATAATATTCCGGAACTGACCGGCAGGGATGTCGATATCTATGTGAAATATGAAGGACTGAATCCCACCGGATCGTTTAAAGATCGTGGCATGACCATGGCAGTCACCAAGGCCATGGAAGACGGTTCTCAGGCCATTATCTGTGCATCGACTGGCAATACATCAGCCTCGGCCGCAGCCTATGCGGCGCGCGCAGGGATTACTGCGTTTGTGTTGATACCGGATGGAAAGATCGCCCAGGGCAAACTCGCACAGGCCATGATGGAAGGTGCGGTTGTGATCCAGATCAAGGGCAACTTTGATGACGGTATGCGGCTGGTAAAAGAAGTAGCACAAACTGCGCCGGTTACTATCGTCAACTCTATTAACCCTTATCGTTTACAGGGGCAGAAGACAGCGGCGTTCGAGATCGTTGAAGAGCTCGGACGTGCACCGGATTATCATTGCCTGCCGGTAGGCAATGCGGGCAACATCACCGCACACTGGATTGGTTACAGCGAATACGCCTGCAAGGATGGCGATCACGTCACTGATGCCTGTACCTTCTGTAAAGGACATTGCCGGTTTGCCGGTGGCCCAAGTGTTGGTCAACGGCCGAAAATGGTGGGTTATCAGGCCAGCGGTTCCGCACCATTTCTCCGCGGCAAGATGGTGGATGATCCGGAAACTGTTGCAACCGCAATCCGTATCGGCCATCCGCAATCCTGGGATCAGGCCTGGACAGTCAACAAGGAATCCGGCGGCTGGTTCGATGAATGTACTGATGAAGAAATCCTCGCCGCGCAAAAACTTCTTGCTGAAAAAGAAGGCGTGTTCTGTGAACCGGCATCGGCCACATCACTGGCGGGTGCCATGCGTGATATAAAATCCGGCAAGATTGCTGAAAACAGTACAGTCGTTTGCACCCTGACCGGCCACGGCCTGAAAGATCCGGATACGGCAATTGCACAAAGCACCGCACCGGTCGTCAAGATTGAAGCAAATCTGGAGCAAGTAAAAAAAGCAATACTCGATAATCTGGCATAAGAAAAATTCTGCTCGATTCTTAAATACACTATCACTCCGTATGCCTTGCCGAGGTGCAAGGTAGCAGTAGCGCAAAAATGACAGGAAGTCATTTTTAGCAAAACTGAGCATGGATGCGAATCTTTGCGGCGCGTTACTGCAACGAACACCGAGGGAAGTCGCAGACCAAGGCATCCGGAGAAAGTTTTCTTGGTGACTTCTTTTTAAAAAGAAGTCACTTGCCATAAAAGGCGAAACACAATACTTGATGTGGCGATGAGGATGAATCAACTTCGATGGTTATTCTGGCGATAAATCGTAGGTAATTAATTTACTATGCACAGCCTCACCCTGTTCATCCCCGGTCTGCTCACACCCGCCAGGGATTTAACTGAACAGGACATCCCGCCGGTTCCCGCACTGGAAAAACTGCTGGCCTGTGCCAGCCGTGAACAACTCATTCCGTTTGGATTCAGTGATGCTTTGTGCATGTTGTTCAAACTGGAAAGTCATGCAGAGAAAGATTTCCCTATCGCTGCTATAACAAAGCTGGTGGATGATGATCAATCCCTGGCAGGAGCCTGGATGCGTGCTGATCCGGTGCATCTGGTTGCTGATCAGCAGGGATTGGTCCTGATGGACGAATCCACCTTTTCACTGGATCAGCATGATGCCCTGGTGCTGGCGGCAGATGTAAAAGACATTCTGGCAGAGCGGGGCATGATACTGGAAGCGCCAACCACTAATCGCTGGTATGTCACCATGGATGTTGCCCCTGAAATTAAAACGATACCTGTTCATGAAGTTGCTGGCAGGGACATACATTATTATATGCCGTCAGGGAAAGACCAGCAGGCGTGGGCACAGTTATTGAATGAAATACAAATGACGCTGCATGGAAGTCAGGTAAATACAGAACGTGAGCGGCGGGGGGAGCGTGCTGTCAACAGCCTCTGGTTCTGGGGGTGCGGTGAATTGCCCATCCTGGTAAAATGCCCCTGGAGCAGGGTATTCACCGATGAAGAAATCGCCAAGGGGTTTTCTTTGCTTGCCAATATTCCCGGCGCGGAATTGCCGGAATCCATTGATGATACAATCGAACTTTCAGAAGATGAAGATGATGTACTGATCGTCATGTCCTTTGGTTTGCGTCACAGCCAGTATCATGATCTGAAAGGCTGGCAGGATTTTATTACTTATCTGGAAGAGTTCTGGTTCGCGGACATTGTTGATTGCATTAAATCAAAAGAGATCGAGGAATTAACGCTATTGACCGAGTATCAACAATTTACAATCAGTAAATCTTCTCTTTATCAATTCTGGAGACGGCCCAAACCGGTATCTGTTTATGCAAATTAAAAATACTTATGTCATTTCGAGCGCAGCGAGAAATCCGCCGTAGGCGTCCCGAACGCAGTGAGGGATCTACCCTTTGGTCGAAATGACAAATATTAATTATTCTGATGCCAGTTAACATTACACGTCGCACATCCCTGAATGATGTCAGTTTCCCGGAGGATATCCATCCCGTATTACGGCGCATCTATGCGGCACGCAATATCCAATCGGCAATGGAGCTGGATTATTCGCTGCAAGGGTTATTACCATTTGAGGCACTGCTTGGGATTGATAAGGCTGTGACATTACTGGCTAATGCGCTCAGGGAAAATAAAAAAATATTAATTGTTGCGGATTTTGATGCTGATGGTGCAACAAGTTGCGCACTCGCCCTGCGTGGGCTGAAGTTAATGGGGTTCAGTGATGTCCTGTATGTTGTCCCGAACCGCTTTGAATTCGGTTATGGTTTGAGTCCCGAGATCGTCGAGGTCGCGGCGGAAATGCAACCTGATGTCATCATTACCGTAGATAACGGAATTTCCAGTATAGAAGGTGTGGCACAGGCACGTTCCAGAAACATTGACGTATTAATTACCGATCATCATTTGCCCGGTTTGTCTCTCCCGGATGCCAACGCAATAGTGAATCCCAATCAGCCCGGTGACAGCTTCCCAAGCAAGAACCTGGCCGGAGTGGGTGTGATGTTTTATATCCTGATTGCCCTGCGCAGTCACTTGCGAGAACAAAACTGGTTCGCTGCAAATAACATCCCTGAACCCAATCTGGCTGAATTACTGGATCTGGTTGCACTGGGTACTGTCGCAGACGTGGTGCCGCTCGATCATAACAACCGCATACTCGTTGCACAGGGTCTGGCACGTATCCGTTCCGGCAAGTGTTGCCCCGGCATCCGGGAATTACTGCAAGCTGCTAATCGTAATCTACGCAATACCGCCGCACAGGATTTGTCCTTTGCTGTAGCACCGCGCCTGAATGCGGCGGGCAGACTGACCGACATGTCGCTCGGTATTGAATGTTTGTTGACCGATGATCAACGGTTGGCAAAGGACATGGCCCTCAAGCTTGAGCAGCTCAACAAGGAACGGCGCGAGATACAGGCAGAGATGCAGGCGCAGGCCATGATTGATATTGCCGATCTGGATTTGAATAACCAGGCGTCATTACCGAACGGTGTATGTCTTTTCAATGAAAACTGGCATCAGGGAGTTGTCGGAATTCTGGCCGGGAGAATCAAGGACCAGATAAACCGGCCGGCCATTGTCTTTGCAAAAGACAAGGAGGGTTACATCAAGGGATCGGCACGTTCCATCAGCAGTGTACATATCCGCGATGTGCTGGACACCATTGCCAGCCAGCATCCCGGTATTATCAGTAAATTTGGTGGTCATGCGATGGCTGCCGGGCTTACCATCCGGGAATCTGATCTCGAACAGTTCAAGGTGGTTTTTGATCAGATAACAGGTATGTTTTTATCCGGTGATGAACTGGAAGGTGTGCTGGTCTCGGATGGTGAATTGTCTGTTAATGAATTGAGCTTTGATCTGGCAGAAAAAATAATATCGTCAGGGCCCTGGGGGCAGGGTTTCCCCGAGCCCGTGTTTGACGGTGAGTTTGAAATCATCAATGCCCGGGTCGTTGGTGAAAGGCATCTCAAATTGCAGTTACGGCATCCGGGTAACAACAGATCCATTGACGCCATCGCTTTTAATATCACTGATGAAGACTGGCCGGAAGCAACCGGCCGGGTGCAGACTGTTTACAAACTGGACATTAATGAATTTGCCGGCCGCAGGCAATTGCAACTGGTGGTGGATTACATCTCGCCGGTTGAATAAAACTAAACCACGGATTGCATGGAGTACACTGGGTTAACAGTTGGAATATTCACGAACAATCAGCAATTGATCATGATTATTTGATAGACTGACACCAGTCTGGAATTTCATATCAACAAGGAGGTTACATGCAATCACTTTTACGCTTTGTCCCCACCTCATTTACAGACGCACCTGTTAAGGTGATAAAAATTCATATTTGTCTGCTCCGGGGTGCAGTGATTTCAGGATGGTTGTCACTTGACAACCCTGTATAATCTTCCTAGTATGGAGAGCAGAACTTGAGGAAAAAACACCCTAATAAAGAGATTGAAGCCATTCTTTGTTATGCAGAATCAAAGGGTTGGCAGGTAGTGAGGCGGCAAGGACATGCCTGGGGCAGTTTACGTTGCCCGCAGAATAAAGACGATTGCCGGTGTGGATTATTCTGTCAGATGTCAATATGGAGCACACCCGGAAACCCGGAGGCACATGCCAGACAATTACGGCAAAAAGTTGACGGGTGTATCTACAATCAAGGTAGTTCAAATGAACAAATATGAATTTACACTGACCTTTTCCCTGCCGGATACGCAGGATGATCCGGAACGTTATCTCGATGCCTTGTATGAAGCAGGTTGTGATGACGCACTTATTGGAACCGGACAGGTGGGCAGTATCGCCCTTGAGTTTGTGCGCGAAGCAGAATCAGCGGCTGCTGCGGTCAACTCCGCCATTGCCAATGTGAAGGATGTAATTCCGGGTGCTGAACTGATCGAAGTAAAACCTGATCTGGTAGGACTTACGGATGTAGCAGAGATATTAAAATGCTCAAGACAAAATATACGCAAGTACATGATAGGTTATGCTGATTTTCCGAAACCGGTCTATACCGGTACAGCATCCTTGTGGCATCTTTGGGAGTTAACAGGTTTCAGTAAATTTGATTTCCCCCGGACCATCGCTGAACTGTCAAGAACCACATTCGAGATTAACCTGAATATACAACAGCATCGATATAAAATAGCGGATAAGGACAACAAGCAGAATTAAGAAATCGCAGGTTAAATTGGTTCTTCTCATTTTCTGATTCTCAGCCTGTGTTAATAACCCCTGTGTATTTCGTGCTCTCTGTGCTTAATGCGGTTAGAAATAATACTTAACGGATTTTCTGCTTCCGATTACAATGTGCCCTCCACAAATTTATCAGAGAAAATTACCTGCCATGTTTGAGATTAATCCTGTACTGAACCAGATCAAGGACCTGAAAGACCGAGTTTTCGAACTCAGGAGGTATCTTTGACTACGATAACAAGGCGGAACGGCTGGTAGAAGTCGAGCACGAACTGGCCGAACCGAAGGTATGGGACAATCCTGGGCGTGCCCAGTCACTGGGCAAGGAACGAGCTACACTGGAACTTATCGTTGATTATATCCGTGAAATAGAAGAGGGATTACGCGATGCCTCGGAATTATTGTCCATTGCTGCCGGGGAAAAGGATGCTGACACAGTGCAGGCAGTCGCAAAGGACGTTGACAAATATGAAAAGAAAGTCGAGGAACTGGAATTCCGCCGCATGTTTTCCGGTGAGATGGATGCCAATAACGCCTTTCTTGATATTCAATCCGGTTCCGGCGGGACAGAAGCCCAGGACTGGGCCGAGATGTTATTGCGCATGTATCTGCGCTGGGGGGAACAGCATGATTTCGATACGGAATTGATCGAAGTGTCTCCCGGCGAAGTTGCCGGCATCAAAAGTGCGACGATTAAATATGCCGGGGATTATGCCTACGGCTGGCTGCGTACGGAAACGGGCGTGCACCGGCTCGTGCGTAAATCCCCTTTTGATTCCAACAACCGCCGGCATACTTCGTTTGCCTCGGTGTTTGTATCACCGGAAGTTGATGAGACGATTGATATCGATATTAATCCGGCTGATCTGCGCATTGATACTTATCGTTCCAGCGGGGCAGGCGGGCAGCACGTCAACAAGACCGATTCTGCAGTGCGTATTACTCATCTCCCGTCGGGTATCGTTGTACAATGTCAAAACCAGCGCTCGCAACACAAAAACAGGGACCAGGCCATGAGCCAGTTGCGTGCCAAGCTGTATGAGCTTGAAATGCAGAAACGCAATGAGGCGAAACAGGCGCAGGAAGATGCCAAGGCCGATATCGGCTGGGGCAGCCAGATCAGATCATACGTACTGGATCAATCCCGTATCAAGGACCTGCGTACCGGTGTTGAGACGGGGAATACACAGGCAGTACTGGATGGTGATCTGGATAAATTTATAGAAGCAAGTTTGAAGAGTGGACTTTAAATAATGTCAGACAACGAAAATAATAATGACAATGATCTCATTGCGCAGCGTCGTGCGCATTTGCAGAAATTGCGGGAAAAAGGCAATGCCTACCCGAATCATTTCCGGCGCAGTGCCCTGGCGGCAGAGTTACTTGCTGAATATACAGGCAATGATCAAGCGGAACTTGAGCAACTGGCGGTCAAAGTCAAGATTGCCGGCCGCATGATGACGCGCAGGGTGATGGGTAAGGCTGCATTTGCACATATACAGGACATGTCCGGCCGTATACAGATCTATGTGAAACGTGATGATCTGGCGGCAGGACAGTATGACGATTTCAAGCAATGGGATCTGGGTGATATCCTTGGTGCAGAAGGGATATTGTTTAAAACAAAAACCGGCGAACTTTCTGTACATGTTAATCACGTCGAGCTGCTGGCAAAATCCCTGCGCCCGTTACCGGAAAAATATCATGGCCTGACTGACCATGAACTCCGTTACCGGCAGCGTTATCTGGATTTAATCACCAACGAAGAAACACGCCGTACTTTTGCCATCCGTTCAAAGACGATTGATTTTATCCGCAACTATCTCAGGGACACAGGATTTATCGAGGTAGAAACACCCATGTTGCAGGTGATCCCCGGTGGTGCCACCGCACGTCCGTTCATTACCCATCACAATACACTGGATATGCAAATGTATTTGCGTGTTGCGCCGGAGCTTTATCTGAAGCGTCTGGTCGTGGGCGGAATGGAAAAGGTATTCGAGATCAACCGCAGTTTTCGCAATGAAGGATTGTCGCCACGGCATAATCCCGAGTTCACGATGCTGGAATTTTACCAGGCCTATGCCGGTTACCGTGACCTCATGATATTGACGGAGGCCATGATAAAGAGCCTGGTGCAGGAAATCCTGGGTGATACAAAAATATGTTATCAGGGCGAAACCTGTGATCTGGGCCAGCCATTCGAGAACATGACTGTAAAAGAGGCTGTCCTGAAATTTAATCAGGGACTTCATGCAGGTGACCTTGAGTCACTAAAGTCATTGTGCGCTGTTGCCCGCAATCTCGATATTCCTGTTGAAAATAATTACAGTCCCGGCAAGGTTTTGATCGAGATATTTGAGAAGACGGTGGAATCCAATCTCAAACAGCCTGTTTTTATTACCGCCTATCCAACCGAGGTATCACCACTGGCCCGAAGATCGGATACCGATCCTGACGTGACTGACCGGTTTGAGTTATTTATCGGTGGGCGCGAGATAGCCAATGGTTTCTCCGAACTGAACGATCCGGATGACCAGGCAGAGCGTTTCCGTAAACAGGTAGAGGACAAGGAATCCGGTAATTATGAAGCAATGCACTATGATGCCGATTACATTACAGCGCTGGAATATGGCATGCCACCTGCGGCCGGCGAAGGTATCGGCATAGACCGGCTGGTCATGTTGCTGACTGATTCTCCCTCCATACGGGATGTAATACTGTTTCCCCACATGCGCCCCAAATAAGCAGAACCTGCCTCAAAATGGCTGCGCTTGGCGATACGGCGTTGAAAACGGACTCAAAATGCTCATGTACTGGCGTGTATACTCCGCTTTTTACTCCGGGCATCCTGCCCTCCACCCTGCGGGCCAGCTCCGCTGTTCAAAATCGTTCCCGGCGATTTTGTCGTCCATTTTCGCCTAGTCTCACCTGCGCTCGCATCATTTTGATGCAGATTCTGAGTAAATTTTCTAGTATAGACTGAAACATCAGTTGGGGATGTGAGTCTATAGGCAAGTGTTAAATATATTAATGTAACAGTTACTACGCTCGTATCTGTTAAATTAATAATTAAATAGAGGGAAGCACTTATGTTCCCTTACCATGGTTTAAACCGGGCCAGAAATGGCTTTTTTCAAAAATCCCAGGAGGAATCCTCAAATGAGCAAGAAGACTTTAAAACCCATTGCAGCAGCCCTAGGCACCACCTTTGTTATATCCCTGGCCGCCAGCCCGATCGTTCTGGCTGCCGAAAATCCGTTTGCGCTGAATGACCTGTCCAGCGGCTACATGGTTGCCGAAGAAGGATCATGTGGTGAAGAGAAAAAGGCTGAAGGCAAATGCGGTGAAGAGAAAGAAGCTGAAGGTCACTGCGGTGAAGAAAAGGGTGATCACGAAGGCATGTGTGGTGGAATGAAAGAAGACGAAGGCAAGTGCGGCGAGAGCAAGTAATCGTCTGAACGCATATTTTGTATGGTTATTTCGTAAAGGATTATGTCTGGAACATTTGTCCTGTAACAAGTACCGGGAGTATGCGTCCAAGATCTGCGGTATTCCTTCAGTGGCCTGCCGCAGATCTTTTTTATAGTGTTAATAATCATTTCTGGAGGAAATTTAAATGAGCAAGAAGACATTAATACCCATTGCAGCTGCCCTGGGTACCACCTTTGTTATATCCCTGGCTGCGAGTCCGGTGGTACTGGCTGCAGATAATCCGTTTGCACTGAATGACCTGTCCAGTGGCTACATGGTAGCCGAAGAAGGTAATTGTGGTGAAGAAAAGGACGCTGAAGGCAAGTGTGGTGAAGAGAAGGAAGGCGAAGGCAAGTGTGGTGAGAATAAAGACACCTCCGCTGAAGGTAAATGCGGTGAAGGCAAGTGCGGCGAGAAGAGAAAAACGCATGAAGGTAAATGCGGCGAAGGCAAGTGCGGCGAGAATAAGTAAGCGCAAAAGCGCCTACAGCATTTAAGCACTGCATCATGCACCTGAACAACAGCAAATATCCAGTAACAGGTGCCGGTTTGGGTCTGCGGCGGGCCTTTATAAGCTCGCTTGCAGATCAATTTCCTTCCCAGGTCGATTTCATGGAAGTGGCCCCGGAGAACTGGATCGATGTCGGTGGCCGTTACGGTCATTTGTTCCGGGCAATCGCTGAACGAATTCCCGTTGTCTGTCATGGCCTCTCGCTGAATCTGGGTGGTCCCGCACCGCTGGATGAGGCATTTCTGCACAAGGTCAGGCAATTTCTGGATACCCATAACATCCGTTGTTACAGCGAACACCTGAGTTATTGCGCAGATGATGGTCATCTCTATGACCTCATGCCCATCCCGTTTACTGAAGATGCCGTGCACTATGTTGCAGATCGCATCCGGCGTACACAGGACATCATCGGGCGGCGCATGGCGATTGAGAATGTTTCCTACTATGCAGCACCCGGACAGGAGATGCCGGAAATCGAATTCATCAATGCCATTCTCGAAGAAGCGGATTGTTATCTGCATCTCGATATCAATAATATCTATGTCAACAGCATCAACCATCGTTATGATGCAGAAACCTTTATGAAGTCACTGCCTGGTGAGCGCATCGCCTATGCCCATATTGCCGGGCATTACGTAGAAGCCGAGGATCTGCGCATAGACACTCACGGCTCCGATGTGATCGATCCGGTCTGGGACTTGCTGGCAAAGGCCTATGCACATTTCGGTGTGTTTCCGACCCTGCTCGAACGTGACTTCAATATCCCGCCGCTGGAAAAACTTCTGCAAGAAGTTGACCGGATTGCTGCCATTCAAAATAAATGTTCAAAGGTAACAAAAGGCCATCATGTCCGCCACGCCTAAACCCCGTTTCCAGGAGATCCAGTACGGATTCACCCGGCATATCCGTGATCCGGAAAATCAACCGGCCCCACCGGACATTGAAGACCGTCGCATGGAGATCTACCGCGGACTGTTGTACCGTAATGTAGAAGGATTTATTGCCAACAGTTTTCCGGTACTGCGCAGGATCACGCCGGATGATCGCTGGCATGTGATGATCCACGACTATTTCAAACGTCACCAGGCGCGCACCCCGTTATTCCCGAAGATGCCGCAGGAATTCCTGCAATATCTGGAACAGGAACGCGATGCGGAAGATGATCCACCCTTCCTGCTGGAACTGGCCCATTATGAATGGATAGAACTCGCGGTCTCGCTGGATACCCGGGACATCAGTTGGACAGGTATCAATCCGGCCGGTGATTTACTGGAAGGGATACCGGTCATGAGCCCGCTGGCCTTGCCATTGAGCTACCAATTCCCTGTCCATACCATCAGTCCGGAGTTCCAGCCACAGGAAACGCTTGGCCAACCAACCTACATCGTGGTCTATCGTGACCGACATCATAAGGTGGGTTTTACCGAACTGAACGCGGTTTCCGCCCGTCTGCTGGAAATGATCCGGATGGATACCGGCCAGACTGGCCACAGACTTCTTGAAAGCATTGCAGCAGAACTCAAACACCCCAACCCTGGGGTCGTGATCAGGGGTGGTCTTGAAACTATGCAGAATCTCTTACAGAAAGATATCCTGCTCGGCGTAAAATTAGCCAATCAGGCAGGAAGATTCCAGTAATAATCTGATATTGATCATCAGCCGGGGGTACAGTCCATGATATCGGATCAATTCCAGAGTTTTGTATTTACCACCCTTGAGTTCATGGTGGCGTTGTTTGTATTTATGATCGGGGTTGCGGTTATTGTGGTTATCATTGTCTATATACTCGACGTCAGCCAGACCAAACAGGCGATAAGACGTAATTACCCCGTTGTCGGTCACTTCCGTTATTTCTTCGAAAAGCTGGGCGGATTTTTCCGCCAGTATTTCTTCGCCATGGATCGGGAAGAGATGCCATTCAACCGGGCGCAACGATCCTGGGTCTACCGTGCTGCAAAAAACCTCGATAACACCATTGCCTTTGGCTCTACCCGCGATCTGAGGGTGCCCGGGACAGTACTGTTCGTCAACTGCCCGTTCCCCACGCTGGGTATAGATGCAGTCGCACCGGAGCTGGTCACAGTTGGACCTGATTGCAGGAAACCCTATACCACATCCTCTTTCTTCAATATTTCCGCCATGAGCTACGGTGCCATCTCGAAACCTGCCGTACTTGCATTGTCCAACGGGGCACGCCTGGCTGGTTGCTGGATGAATACGGGTGAAGGTGGATTATCTCACTATCATCTTGAAGGTGGAGCAGACCTTGTTTTTCAGATGGGAACCGCAAAATACGGCGTGCGTGATCTGGAAGGACATCTCTGTGATAACAAATTGCGGGAACTGGCCAGTCATCCGCAGATTAAAATGTTTGAGATCAAATTAAGCCAGGGTGCCAAACCAGGCAAGGGCGGCATCCTGCCGGGTGGCAAGGTAACAGAAGAGATTGCACACATACGCGGCATCCAGGCGGGCAAGGATTCCATCAGCCCGAACCGTTTTCCGGAGATTGCCAACAACCAGCAACTGCTGGACATGATCGAACACATTCGTAGCGTGACTGGCCTGCCGATCGGTTACAAGGCAGTGATAGGTTCTTCTGTCTGGTTAGATGAACTGTTCACCGAAATAAACAAACGTGGTATAGAGAGTGCACCCGATTTTATTACTGTTGACAGCGCCGAAGGCGGTTCGGGTGCCGCACCCATGCCATTGATGGATGATATGGGACTGCCGTTACGTGAAAGTCTTCCCATACTGGTCGATAAATTGAATGAGCATGGTCTGCGCGACCGGGTCAAGGTCGTTGCCTCCGGAAAACTCGTCACGCCCGCCGATGTGGCCTGGGCACTTTGTATCGGTGCTGATTTTATCAATACCGCCCGTGGCTTCATGTTTGCCCTGGGTTGTATACAGGCATTGCAATGTAATAAAAATACCTGTCCGACGGGTATTACAACCCATAACAAGAAACTGCAACACGGACTGGTGCCTGAGGAAAAGGCAGTGCGGGTGATGCACTATCAGAAAAATATGGTCAAGGAGGTCGGGACACTTGCGCATTCCTGTGGCGTTGAAAGTCCGCGGCAGTTACGTCGTCATCATGCGCGGATAGTGACAGACAATGGTTTGTCCATAGCCCTGTACAAATTACATCCCGATGTGGTACCCAAATCGATGAAATCAGTTGCCTGAAAAAAGATTCAAGACTCAAAAAATCAGCTACAGCCATTTACCCATGGAGAACAGATGACAGCTTTAATCCGATTACTGAATTTTGCACAGGACATCCTTGACAAGGTCCGTGAACACCTCGCATTTATTGGCTCAGTACTGCTGCGTATTTATCTGGTACCGATCTTCTGGGTGGCGAGTAATAACAAGTGGAATCCGTTTGATAAAGACAGTTCATTGCAAAACACCATAGACTGGTTTGGCAATCCGGACTGGGGGCTTGGTTTACCCCTGCCGGCGCTTAACGTCTACATGGCCTGGTCGGCTGAATTTTTCGGGGCCATTCTGCTGGCACTGGGACTGGCCACACGCTGGATATGTATACCGTTGATGATCACCATGGTTGTGGCTGCTGTGACTGTTCATATCAATAACGGCTGGCAGGCCATTCACGATCCGATGAGCCCATATGCCTCGGCCAATGCCGGTGAAGCCATTGAACGTCTGGGACGTGCCAGGGATATTCTGAAAGAACATGGCAATTACAACTGGCTGACCGAACATGGAAATTTTGTGGTCTCCAATAACGGCATTGAATGGGCAGCCACATATTTTATTATGCTGCTGGCCTTGTTTTTCCTTGGTGGAGGAAAATATATCAGTGTCGACTACTGGATTGCACGTCATTACCGTAAAACATGATTTGTCTTAAATCACATGGTAATGATACAGGGATGTATCGTACCCTGGTGATCATGTTTTTATGCTGAGCGTTAATGCTTTCCTGTTTTTCATGTTGCTGCTGCTGGTGGCTGCGCTCCTTGCCCCCCTCATTGAAAAACTGAAAATCCCGTTCAGTATTTTCCTGATTTTACTGGGATACGGCAGTTCCGAGATCGCAACCAAAAACTTTGGCATTGATATTGGAATCAACTGGGAAAATTTCAGACCATTAATCATTCACTTTATATTGCCCATCCTGATTTTCCAGGCGGCGATCATGACGGATATCCGGGCACTCAAGGAAAATATCCTGCCTGTTTTTATGCTCGCATTGCCGCTATTACTGGTATCTGCCGGTATCATTGCCATCGGAGTCTATTACGGCATCGATCATCCCGCAGGTTTTCCCTGGATAGCCGCATTGTTGGCCGGGGCGATATTATCGGCCACTGATCCATCTGCAGTCCTGGCCCTGCTCGGAAAATATGGTGCTCCCAAACGTCTGATTCTCTTACTGGAAAGTGAGGGTTTGTTCAATGATGCCACATCCATTGTTTTATTCGGCATTTTACTGACTGTAGCATTGACCGGCAGTGAACAGGGTAATAACTGGATGACTGCCGGAATGCAGTTTCTGACTATTTTCTGCGGTGGCATAGCAGCGGGAGCGATAACAGGAGTGGTTGCCCATTTCATTATCAGGATCCATGATTCGGAATATATTCACATCCTGGTCACAATCATCAGTGCTTATATCTCGTTTATCCTTGCCCAGGATTTTCTCAATTTATCCGGTGTTATGGCGGTGTTGTCTACCGGTTTGACTGTCCGCATACTCAACCGGCAGATTGAGACGAGGCAATCCCAGAAATTTGTGGATGATTACTGGAGGTTCACCGCCTCAGTAGCGGAGACATTAATTTTCCTGCTCGCTGGTATCACAATCACGCTATCGATGTTTACCAATCAATGGCTGGCAATGCTGATTGGTATTGCAGCGTGCATTGTTGCACGGATGTTGATTATCTTTGGCAGCTTTCCCTTGTTTAATCTGGTATCGGTGGCCAACCCAATCCCGATGAAACAACAACTGGTACTGACGTGGGGAGGGGTGAGGGGAACCATTACGCTGGCACTGGCGTTGTCCCTGCCGCTCAGTCTGGATTACTGGTACACCATACAATCCATTGCCTATGGCGTGGTGCTGTTTACCCTGTTTGTACAGACCACGACCATGATCCCGCTGATTAAAAAACTGAATTTAAAAAACGGGCAATAATGCAGTTGGCTGAAATATCTGAATTACCTGAACAACAACCATGAGACGTAAATGATCAGCAGAACCAGAACAGGCACTACAACAATAAACACTTTACGCGCACTGCCGATGATCTGTGCACTTTTGTCCTGTAACATCTCGGCCCGGTCCTGTATCCGTTGCGTCTGTTCCATTTGCTTCCTGAAGATTTCAAACTGCTCTTTCTGGATGGCCAGCGCCTCAGCCTGGCGTTCCAGCTGTAATTTCTGGTTGTCCCGGATCTCTTTCAGCAAATCAACCTGTTCTTTATTGTCCATGATTTATTTTCGTTTGTTCTGTATCCGCAAGCGCAGTGCATTCAGTTTGATAAAACCACTGGCATCCTTCTGATCATAGCTGCCGCCATCATCTTCAAATGTGGCGATGGTCGCATCGAACAGGCTGTCTTTCTCGGACTTGCGGCCGGTCACAGTCACATTACCCTTATAAAGCTTGAGCCGTACGACACCGTTCACGCGAGTTTGTGTTTTATCGATCAATACCTGTAACGCTTCGCGTTCCGGGCTCCACCAGTAACCGTTGTAGATCAGGCTGGCATAACGCGGCATGAGATCATCCTTGAGATGTGCAAGTTCGCGATCCAGCGTGATGGATTCAATTGCCCGGTGTGCTTTCAGCATGATGGTGCCGCCCGGCGTTTCGTAACAACCCCGTGACTTCATACCGACATAACGGTTCTCAACGATGTCCGTGCGGCCGATACTGTGTTTACCGCCGATTTTATTCAGCATTGCCAGCACCGTGGCCGGTGACATTTTTTTGCCATTAATCGCAACGATATCGCCATGGGCAAACGTGAGTTCGATCATCTCGGCCTTGGCGGGTGCTTTTTCCGGTGACGCCGTCCAGCGCCACATGGATTCTTCCGGTGCCTGCCAGGGATCTTCCAGTACCCGGCCTTCATAGGAAATATGCAGCAGATTGGCGTCCATGGAGTAGGGTGAACCGCCCTTGTGTTTGGCCTCAATCGGGATCTTGTGTTGCGCGGCATATTTCAGAAGTTTCCCGCGGGAAGTCAGATCCCATTCACGCCAGGGAGCGATGACCTTGATATTCGGGTTTAATGCATACGCGCCGAGTTCGAACCGCACCTGGTCATTACCCTTGCCGGTGGCGCCATGGGCAACAGCATCCGCCCCTGTTTTTTTCGCAATCTGCACCAGCTGTTTGGCGATCAATGGCCGGGCTATGGAAGTGCCCAGCAGATATTCACCTTCATAAATGGTATTGGCCCGGAACATCGGGAACACAAAATCACGCACAAACTCCTCTTTCAGGTCTTCAATAAAGATTTCCCTGACACCCAGTTTTTTCGCCTTGGCCCGTGCCGGCTCCAGTTCTTCGCCCTGGCCGATGTCTGCCGTGAAGGTGACCACCTCGCAATTATAGTTTTCTTTCAGCCAGACCAGGATGACCGAGGTATCCAGTCCGCCGGAATAGGCCAGTACCACTTTCTTGATTTTGTTCCTGGACATCGGTGAATTCTCATATGGATGAAAAAAGGTGGACAATTGTAACCGGGGAGGACGTTTACGTGAAGTGGAACAATGTGTTTTCCCCTCCGTATGCCTTGTCGAGGTGTGAGAAAGTGGTAGCGCAAAAATGACAGGAAGTCATTTTTAGCTTATCTGAGCAGGAAGCGAATATAAGCGGCGTGTTACCACAATGAACACCGGGAGAAGCCGCAGGCCAAGGCATCCGGAGAAGGTTTTCTTGGTGACTTCTTTTTGAAAAGAAGTCACTTGCCGGGGGAGGCGAAACTAATTTTATTAGAAGTAGATACTGCTACTAAATGTCAATTTAACTAACTATTAATGAATCGCCTTATCCTGTCCACCACAACCTCCGGTTGCTCAATATGCAGCATATGTCCGGCATTTTCGATTAACTCGATCTCGGCCCTGGGGAAATACCCTCGAATGGTCCGGTGATAATCCGCCTGGATGAAATGCGAGTTTTTGCCGCCGAGAAACAGGGCGGGTTTGTCATATTTAATATCCGTTCCGATGTCGGGAAAGCCGCTGATAAATTCAATATTGTTCAGTATGGCCGGCAGGTTGAGGCGCCATTGAAATCCATTTTCATCCCTGTTCAGGTTTTGCAACAGAAACTGGCTGAGAAAAGTATCATTGATCCGGTTGTTCAGGATTGTTCCTGCCTCAATTCTGTTTTTGACCTGATCCAACGGCAGGTCCTGCATGGCCTGGAATAATTTACCGTAGCGATGTACATAACTGACTGGTGCAATATCCAGCACGATCAGTTTTTCAATCAATGAAGGATGCAACAGAGCATTGACCATGGCCACCTTGCCACCCATGCTGTGACCAATGAGGGATATATTCTCAAACGATAGTTCTTTGATTAAATACAGGACATCTTCCGCCATCTCTGTATAAGTCATGCTATCAGCGTGTTCAGACTGGCCATGATTACGCAGATCCGGTGTGATTACCTGATACTCTTCTGCGAGTATCTTCGCGATTGAATGCCAGTTCCGCAAAGAACCAAACAACCCATGCAGGATCAGGATGGGCTCTCCCTTACCGGTAGTATTGTAATGTAGTTTGGCTGGCATTTATCCAGGTGGCCCAGGCAGTTTGTTTTTATCAAGATATTTTTTCGGCCAGATATCAAGGTATGCAATGTCTTCATCCATTCCATCCATGACATCGAAATCTTTATAATCTCCGGCACTGACCCAGGCGTAATCCGTGTGTTCGTGATTCAATAAGATGTTGCCTCCATTCCAGCGATAGTGAAACAGATAGATGTGATAGATACCACCATAAAATGTGTCTCTGATTGGCCCCAGTTGTTGCAGAAGTTCTATGTTGTGATCGGGGCCAATTTCCTCGGAGAGTTCACGCAGGGCGCATTGCTCAGGTGTTTCGTGTTCATTGATGTGTCCTGCAGGGAAACCCCACAGACCGGGGCCGAGTTCTGCCGCCGCACTGCGCTTTAATAACAGGAGCTGATTATCCGAATTCTCGATAACGTTGATGGAGAAATGGGCTTTGATAGGTAAAGACATGGGAATTCAGCATACTATTTCCATCAATTTTTCTTAGGAATATAAAGGTCTGTAATCGTTCCTTCAAATGCCTCGGCGGCCATGCCGATGGTCTCGGACAATGTCGGGTGTGGATGTATGGTCAGACCAATGTCCTGCGCATCTGCACCCATTTCAATCGCCAGAGTACATTCAGCAATCAGATCGCCAGCATTGGGGCCAACAATGGATGCACCGATGATGCGTTTATTCGAAATATCAAACAGTAGCTTGGTCATGCCTTCATCCCGGCCCAGTGATAATGAACGGCCGCTGGCTGCCCAGGGAAAGACCCCCTTGCCATAATCAATACTTTTGGCTTTGGCCTCCGTTTCATTCAAGCCCACCCAGGCAATTTCCGGATCGGTGTATGCAACTGAAGGTATTACGCGATTGAGAAAAGCCGTTTTGTGTCCTGCGATCACTTCAGCAGCGACCTTGCCTTCATGTGATGCTTTATGTGCCAGCATCGGTTGTCCCACGATATCACCGATGGCGAAGATATGCGGCATATTGGTGCGCTGCTGATCATCAACCGGAATGACTCCGCTATCATCCACCTGCACACCGGCGGCTTCCGCACCAATATTCTTGCCATTCGGTTTACGTCCTACAGCAACGAGTATCGCATCAAAGGTATCAGTTTCCGGAGCATCCTTGCCGGAGAACGAGACAACCAGTCCTTCTTTGGCAGTCTCGACTTTCGTAACCGAGGTCTTGAGATAAATATTTTCATAACGTTTTGAAATACGTTTCTGCAAGGGGCGGACAATGTCCTTGTCACAACCTGCAATCAATGCATCCAGCATTTCTACAATTGTGATTTTTGAACCGAGCGCATCATACACCGTGGCCATTTCAAGTCCGATGATGCCCCCACCGATAACCAGCATACGTTTTGGTATTTCATCAAGTAGCAGCGCACTGGTTGAATCGAGTATGCGCGGATCGTCCGGCAAACCAGGAATCATGGCGGGTTGTGAGCCGGCGGCAATAATCGCATTATCGAACGAGATGGTTTTTGCCGTATCACCCTCTTTCACTTCAATGGTGTTTGGTGAAGTGAAACGTCCGTTACCCTGAACAACCTGTACCTTGCGCTGTTTCGCCATTTGTTTGAGACCGCTGGTGAGTTTGTTGACTATATTCGCAGCAAAGTCATGCACTGGTTTTTTATTGGCGTTGCTGTTGCCCAGATCAATACCCAGTTTTTTCAGTTCCTCGATCTCGCTAATCACTTTTGCAATATGCAGCAGGGCCTTGGACGGGATACATCCGACATTCAGACAGACGCCGCCAAGAGTTGAATAACGTTCTATCAATACAGTTTTCTTTCCTAAATCCGCAGAACGGAAGGCAGCAGTGTAACCGCCGGGCCCGGAGCCCAGCACCACGACTTCGGCATGGAGGTCAGCTGCGGCGCCAAGTTTTCCCTCCCCCTTGAGGGGGGAGGGTGAGGGAGGGGGTGTAATTTCACCCTCCCCTTTATCCCCTCCCGTCAAGGGAGGGGAAGCAGAAGATGGATGCATTTCCTGCACCGTTGCTGCTTCAAGTGTCAGGATTAATGAACCTTCAGAAACCTTGTCACCTACCTTGACCTTGATTTCTTTAACCATTCCTGACGCAGGCGAAGGAATGTCCAGCGTGGCCTTGTCACTCTCGAGCGTGATCAGGGTATCTTCCTTGTTGACGCGGGTGCCGGTCGTGACCGCGATCTCAATGACCGCCACGTCCCTGAAATCACCGATGTCAGGGACCTTTATCACCATTTCGTTACGCTTCACGAAATTCGCCTCATAGCAATATATGCCTGATATCAGAGAGCACCGTACTCAGAAAATGCGTAAAATGCGCGCCGGCCACACCATCAATAACACGATGATCATAGGAAAGCGCGTAAGGAAGTATCAGGCGCGGTACAAATTCGCCGTCCTGATACACAGGTTTCATGATTGATCGTGATACTCCAAGTATCGCAACTTCCGGTGCATTCACTATCGGCGTGAAATTGGTGCCGCCCATATTGCCGAGGCTGGAGATGGTAAAACAACCACCCTGCATCTCGCCGGGAGTAAGTTTCCCTTTCCTGGCCTTGACGGACAGAAGGGATAATTCCGAAGCGATTTCAAACAAGCCTTTCTGATCAGCATCCCTGATCACCGGCACCACCAGTCCGTTATCTGTGTTCACCGCTATTCCGATATGAAAATATTTTTTCAGGATAATGTTTTCACCATCCGGGCTCAGTGAAGAATTGAATTCAGGATATTGTTGCAAGACATCTACAACCGCCTTAATCAGAAAGGCTATCAGTGTGAGTTTGACACCTTTTTTCTTCGCTGCTTCAAGTTTTGATTTGCGGAATTCTTCAAGGTCGGTAATATCGGCCTCACCAAACTGGGTCACGTGCGGTATGGTAATCCAGCTCCGGTGCAGGCTCTGTCCACCAAGCCGTTTCAAACGGCTGAGAGGTTTTGATTCGACTTCCCCGAATTTGGAAAAATCAACCGGCTCCACCTCGGGCAAAGCAAATGCACCTTTGCTACTGAGTTTGTTGCCCGACAACATGCTTTTGACGAAGGCCTTGACATTTTCCTTGAGTATCCGGCCTTTGGGTCCGCTGCCGTAAACCAGGCCGGGATCAACACCCAGTTCCCGGGCAAAACGGCGTACGGAAGGACTGGCATGTGCTTTGGCAGAAAGACTGGCCCCGGCCATCTGGGCACCTGAGGGCGCTGCCGGTGCCGGTCTGGGTATAGTTTGAGTCCGGGTAATTTCACTTGCATGAGTTTCATCCGCCGCGGGCACATGTTTTTTCCCGGCTGTACTGGTTTCAGCTTTTTTACTGCTTGAACTGCCCGATTCTTCTTCCAGTATCAGTACAGGTGCCCCTTGTGAAATCTTGTCACCCACATTGACCAGCAATTTTTTCACCACACCGGCCGCAGGCGAAGGGATATCCATGGTGGCCTTTTCGCTTTCAAGCGTGATGAGCGTGTCTTCCTTATTGACACGATCACCAGGCTTGACCGCAACCTCGATTACATCGACGCTTTTGAAATCACCGATGTCAGGGAGTGTTATTGTTCTCTCGGTTGACAACTTAAATTTATCCTGTTTCTATTGATTCGTGATTCGTGATTTGTCAATTCGTTACCAATCACTATTCACCAATTACCAGTCACGGTTTTTTACACTGTCACCGGATTCGGTTTTTCCGGATCGATGCCATATTTCCTGATTGCAGCAGTCACAGTTTTTGCAGGGACAGCGCCTTCATCAGCCAGGGCTTTTAACGCAGCAACAACAACATAGTATCGGTTGACCTCGAAGAACTTGCGTAACTGCTTGCGAGTATCACTGCGGCCAAATCCATCAGTCCCGAGCACGGCATAACGGCCCGGCACAAATTCGCGGATCTGGTCCGCATGTATTTTCATATAATCCGTTGCAGCTATTGTCGGGCTCTTTGCGTCCTTGAGGTTTTCAGCCACATAACTCATCCGTGGCGTCTGGTCAGGATGCAACATGTTCCAGCGTTGCACATCCAGTCCCTTGCGGCGCAGTTCATTGAAACTGGTGACGCTCCAGATATTGGAAGACACATCAAAATCCTGTTCCAGCAACTCGCCTGCAGCAATGACCTCGCGCAGTATCGTGCCGGAGCCAAGCAGTTGCACATGCAATTTCCTGTGTTTGTCTGCACCCTTGAATTTATACATGCCTCGCAGGATGCCTTGCTCTGCATTCTCCGGCATGGGTGGGTGTATATAATTTTCATTCATCACCGTGATGTAATAGAAAACATCCTGGTTCTGTTCATACATCCGTTTCATTCCGTCCTGGATAATCACGGCCAATTCATAGGCAAATGCCGGATCATAGGCCACACAGTTGGGGATCATGGAGGCCTGGAGATGGCTGTGGCCATCCTGATGTTGCAAACCTTCGCCGGCCAGCGTGGTCCTGCCGGCCGTGCCGCCGAGTAAAAATCCGCGCGAACGCATATCACCCGAGGCCCAGGCCAGATCACCAATACGTTGAAAACCGAACATGGAGTAATAGATGTAGAACGGAATCATGTACATACCGTTATTGCGATAAGAAGTTGCGGCAGCGATCCATGACGAATAGGCCCCCGCTTCATTAATGCCTTCTTCCAGGATCTGGCCCTTGATATCTTCGCGGTAATAACTGACCTGGTCCTGATCCACGGGTTTGTAGAGCTGGCCCACAGAAGAATAAATTCCAAGTTGCCGGAACATGCCTTCCATGCCGAAGGTGCGTGCCTCATCCGGCACGATGGGTACGATACGCGGCCCGATGTTTTTGTCTTTTAATAATGCATTCAATATCCTTATGAACGCCATGGTGGTGGAAATCTCTCGATCACCGGTGCCTTCCAGCAGTTTCTGGTGAATATCAATCGATGGGACCTTGAGCGGTTTTGGCTCTCTTTTATTGCCAAAGAAAAAACCACCCAGTTTTTTGCGCTGTTGGATCATGTACTTTATTTCCGGGCTGTCTTCCGGTGGACGGTATAATGGCGCCTCGGCAATGTCCTTGTCCGAGATCGGGATATTGAAGCGGTCCCTGAATTTCTTGAGGGCCTCTTCACCCATCTTCTTTTGCTGATGTGTGATGTTCTGCCCTTCACCCGCTTCACCCATACCATAACCCTTGACAGTTTTTGCCAGGATAACGGTCGGCTGGCCTTTATGTTTTACTGCGGCAGCATAAGCGGCATACACCTTGTGTGGATCATGTCCGCCGCGGTTCAGGCGCCAGATGTCTTCATCAGACAAATTTGCGACCATGGCCTTGAGTTCGGGATATTTGCCAAAGAAATTTTCACGCACATAGGCACCATCATTCGCCTTGAACGCCTGGTATTCGCCATCCACACATTCTTCCATGCGCTTGTAAAGCAGGCCGCTGTTATCGCGTGCTATCAACGGGTCCCAGTACGAACCCCAGATGACCTTGATCACATTCCAGCCGGCGCCGCGGAAAGCGCCCTCAAGTTCCTGGATAATCTTGCTGTTGCCGCGTACCGGTCCGTCCAGGCGCTGCAGGTTGCAGTTAATCACAAAGATCAGGTTGTCCAGTCCTTCGCGTGCCGCCAGATCAATGGCGCCCATGGATTCGGGTTCATCCATCTCGCCGTCGCCCATGAAGGCCCAGACTTTGCGGTCGCTGTGTGGTTGCAGTTCGCGGTTTTCCAGATATCGCATGAACCGCGCCTGATAAATCGCCATCAATGGCCCAAGTCCCATGGATACGGTGGGGAATTGCCAGTAATCCGGCATCAGCCATGGATGCGGATAGGAAGACAGGCCTTTGCCATCTACCTCCTGGCGGAAATTATTCATTTGTTCTTCCGTGATGCGGCCGGTGAGGTAAGCACGGGCATAGATACCGGGCGCGGAGTGGCCCTGGATAAATACCAGGTCGCCGCCGTGTTTTTCAGTTGGTGCGCGGAAGAAATGATTGAACCCGACATCATATAAGGTGGCGGATGAACCAAAACTCGCGATGTGCCCGCCCAGTTCACTGCTTTTCCGGTTGGCCTTGATGACCATTGCCATGGCATTCCAGCGCACCAGCGAACGGATACGCCATTCTATGCCGGGATCACCGGGAGAACGTTCTTCCTTGGCAGGAGGGATAGTATTGAGATAGGCCGTGGTGGCCGAATAGGGCAGATAGGCCCCGGATTTCCTGGCCTTGGCAATTAAATGTTCAAGAATAAAATGGGCGCGCTCAACACCTTCGCGTTCCAGGATGGATTCCAGTGCTTCCAGCCATTCCTGGGTTTCCTGTGGATCAATGTCTTTTTCTTGTTCTGTCATGATCTGGGCCAGACTTGAGAGCTTGTCTTTACTATATAGCAGTGTAAAGGGCGGTGGAATCCTTAATGTTTCTATTAAAGTATATTCCCTGAATGTCTGTTAGTGATTCCAGACCCGGGTATTCGCGGTTTTATACCCGGATCATTTACAATAGCAAACACACAATAATCAAAATCAGGGAATAAGCCGCCAATGAACATCAAACTGCAGCAGCAGGCAAACATGCCGGACAAACAGCATGTTGATAAAATCACCAACTGGATTATGCTTCTGCCGTTTCCGCTCAAAACCGCTGTGATACAACAGGTTCCCTATGGCGATATCCTGCAGGCACGCCGCAAGCGGCTGGACAACAAGACAGCGGACAAATCACCCGTTAAATTCGATTTGCCAAACAAGGCAGGCAGCCACGTATCATCGACCTGCATCAAATCTGATATCAGCACATTTAATCTTTTGACCCTCGCCAGAAAACTGGTGGCTGTCCATCATGATTATCGTGCCAAAGAACTGGGTATTATCGTCCACGGGTTCAATACAAAAACTGCAGAGCGAATGGCAGAAGCATTACTTGCAGCGGTTCTGGCAGCTGACGCCGATATGCCGAAATTCAAGGAGAAAGAGAGAACCAGGGCTAAATTACAAAAGATATATCTGTATGGTATTAATGCAGTACATGGTTACAAGCGTACCTTTGCAGAAGCAGAAGGGAATGCCCTGGCACGCTGTCTCAGCATGTTGCCGCCTAATATGCTCACACCCGCTGATTACCTTGAGCGTATCAGGCAACTGGCGAAAGAAAATAAATGGAAACTTGAATTCCATGACATCAAGGCATTACAAAAGAAAAAGGCCGGTGCGTTTCTGGCAGTAGCGCAAGGCAGTCCCACGGAAGATGCAGGTATTGCACGTTTAATTTATACCCCAAATGCAAAAATCATCCGTAAGGACAAACTTGTACTTGTTGGCAAAGGCATCTGTTATGACACCGGCGGCACCAACCTGAAACCGGCCAATTCCATGTTCGGCATGCATGAAGACATGCAGGGCAGTGCAGTTGCCATGGGAACATTGCTCGCACTGACAAAATTAAAGGTCAATTTCCCGGTGGAATGCTGGATGGCGTTGGCGATGAATCATATCGGGCCGAAGTCATACAAACCCAATGATGTAGTAACGGCAAGTGATGGTACCACCATTGAAGTTGTGCACACTGATGCGGAAGGCCGCATGGTGCTGGCCGATACACTGGCAATGGCCTCGAAAGAAAGACCAAAACTTATGATTGATTACGCTACTCTCACCGGTGCCTGCGTGTATTGCCTCGGCACGGCCTACAGCGGTATTTTCACCAACAGGGAAGAACTGTTGCCCACACTGATTGACGCAGGACGTGACAGTGGTGAACGTGTGTGGTCGTTTCCGCTGGATGAAGATTACGACAAGATGCTGGAGAGTGACATCGCAGATATCAAACAATGTTCACGTGAAAGCGGTGTGGATCACATCCTTGCCTCACGATTCCTGATGCGGTTCGTCAAGAATAACGTAAAGTGGATACATATCGATCTTTCCAGCAGTACCCGCAAGGGTGGTCTTGCTCACATCCCGACAAACACTACCGGATTTGGAATTCGTTACACACTGAACCTGTTGCTGGACAAGAAAATCCTGAATTGATGACGCAGCATAATTATGCATAACAAAATTACTGAAGAAAAATCATGTGATCTCAGCGTAATTATAGTTTCCGATTACGGGAATTCAGCGGAAAGATCATGGACGGATGAACGTAATATTCTGCAGGCTTTGGCATTACAGGACATTGGGCAGCCATTCGAGGTACTGCTGGTTGAAAATGAAACCATGCGGGATAAAGTACCATCAGATTTATCCGGCATCGTCCCTGACCTGAAGATGATTTTTTTCAACTCCAATCGATCATCCGTACATATCAACCATGCAGTTTCCCGCACATCCGGGAAACTGGTTGCCTTGATGGAAGCGGACTGTATTCCCGATCCCGGCTGGTTGCGTAAACTGGTTAATACCATGAATAACAATCCGGAAATTTCCGTTGTCAGCGGACGAACGTCATACGGTGATAACACTTTTCTCAAGCGGTGCCTGAGTCTTCTGCATCGTGGTTTCAATGACCTGGGATATTCCGGATTGACCTGTCATATATCGAATAACGGGGCGCTTTACCGCCGGGAAGTACTGGAACAATTCCCGTACCCTGAGACCATTACACCTTTTCTTTCCAGCTGGATGAGAAAAAACCTGATGCAGAAAAATGGTCATCATCTCTATTTCGAACGGTCAGCCGAAATGATACATGCGTTTGAAGGCTGGCGATTTGTTCTGGATCTGCACAGAAACAGGGGATATGCCGCCATGATGATAGATGGTCAGTCTGCTGTGTCAAAAATACCGGTGTTATTGGCCAGGTCACTGATAACTGAATTTTCAAGCCTGTATCGTTTGGGCAAGAAATATCTTAATTACTACGATATAGTTCCCACTCTGGTCTTGTTGTTCATTTTACCTTTCCTGGAAATTCCCGGCATGCTGGATGCCATAAAAGCAAGGGACCATATTCCCGGCACGGATTATCGTTAATTCATTCATTAAGGAGTTTCCCATTAACACAACCTCAATCATATTATTTATTATCGGCTTGATCTTATTAACCGGTGGTGCGGAAATTCTCGTGCGCGGCGCATCCAGAATCGCCGTCACCGCCGGTATTACACCCCTGGTTGTTGGCTTGACCGTGGTTGCCTTCGGTACCAGTTCACCGGAAATGGCCGTCAGTGTCATGGCCGCGTTTTCAGGGGGTGCAGGCTCCGACATTGCCCTCGGCAATGTGGTAGGCAGCAATATCTTCAACATATTATTCATCCTCGGTCTTTCGGCCATGATCACCCCATTAATAGTTTCCCTGCAGTTATTACGCCTGGATGTCCCGGTCATGATCGGCGCCTCAATAGTTATGTTACTGCTGGCACTGGACGGCAGGGTTGGTCGCCTGGACGGGATCATTCTGTTTTCCGGCGTGATCATCTACACCATCTTTGTCATCTATCAGGGACGCAAGGAATCCAGACAGAACCTGAAAGAATTTGAACTTGAATACGGACAACCGGCAAAAAACAAATTCCAGATTGCGCTGGATCTGCTTCTGATATTCGCTGGTCTCGCATTACTGGTGCTTGGTTCCAACTGGCTGGTCAAAGGCGCCATCGAGATAGCGCAATTCCTTGGCTTGAGCGAATTAATCATCAGTCTCACAATTGTGGCTGCGGGAACATCACTGCCTGAAGTGGCCACCTCGGCCATTGCCAGTTTGCGTGGTGAACGTGATATTGCTGTCGGCAATATTATCGGCAGTAATATATTCAATATTCTCGCCGTGCTCGGGCTCAGTGCAACGGTCAGTCCCTCGGGTATTGGAGTTTCACCGGTGGCACTTGGTTTTGATATCCCGGTTATGCTCGCCGTTGCATTTATCTGCCTGCCGGTATTCTTCAGCGGGTTCCTGATCACACGCACTGAAGGCTTCATGCTGATGGCCTATTACGTGATCTACGTCAGCTATTTAATCCTTTCCGCCACGCACCATGACAGTCTCGGCCTTTTCAATACCGTCATTATATTCTTTGTTATCCCGGTCACCATATTGACACTCACCTTTGCGGTGTATCAGCAGTTCAGGGCCAAAAGAAAAGCGTAACAAGAACCGGTGAAATGAAGAAATATACAGACAGCATTATAAAGTTAATCGCTTTGCTGCGTGATTGCGTTGTTCCGTCAACGTTGTATCGCTACAAGCTCGGCCACATTAACAAGAAATTTCCTGGAAGAAATCATGTGGTCAGATATGAAGTCCAGCCTGATGTCCATGTAGATGTATTCTGGAAGGCAATGCCGAAGTGGAAAGGGCCGGGGATGTCATTGTTTATTTATGGAGAAGAGGTATTGAGGTTTGATTGTTTTGGCAATGCCAATGGACATTATCATGTTGATTTTCATGCCCCATGGGCAACAATAAATAATAAATTATTCTTTTTTGAATCGGCTGTAGAAAGCCAGATAGAAAGGACATTATATGAATTGAAAACCAACCTGGGTTTTTATCTGCAACGCAACCCGAATCGCAAAGTCAGAAATATTGAAATAGATCAGGGAAAACTCCACGGTGTCTGTGAAAAAATCAGGGGAAGCATGTATCACCTGCTGGATACCGTTCCTGAATTGCAGGAGTTAAAATAACACCCTGCTGTAGCAACAGATACCAGTATAATTAACGCAACATTGATGTTTATTACTGACTGCCCTGAACCGCCTTAATTTGCATCTTTATTCTCACTTTTCAAAAAGTTATTTAATGGGTGAATCGCAGTGGGCAGTTATACCCGAATAATTATTTTTAAATTAATATCGGGGAAGACTGACGATCCGGAATATTTATGCTTTAATTAAAAAATTAAAAAAGCAGAACCAACCATGATTAGAAGGGAAGGGGGAACTATGGAATTCAGAAAATCATACCTGATATTATCGGCACTCTTTGTTCTTACTGTATTTTATGGTTGTGCAGGCCCGACGACCACCAGACCGGCTACCGATGATGCGGCAGTTGCTCTTGAGGCACAGAAACAACGCGAATATGCAGCCAGGGAATCACTGCGCAACCAGCAGAGACTTTATAAAGTAGGCTGGCCGATACTGGTGGCAGGATTACCTTTATGTGTAGACCGGAACCGGTGGGCGGTTGGTTGTAAGACCCTGTCGGATGGGTAGTGATCCGAACTCAATCGACCATTCCACCACATCGCTCACTGTTGTAAGACCCTGTCGGATGGGTAGTGATCCGAACGTTGCCAGCGAATAGCCGTATCTGGTGAAAGTTGTAAGACCCTGTCGGATGGGTAGAGATCCGAACATAAAATTATTTCGTAAGGGATATAAGTTGGTTGTAAGACCCTGTCGGATGGGTGACAACCAAATAAGCAATGCCAGGCAAACCTAAGCAAATAACATCAGGATTTTCAGGATTGATTCTGTTCCTGTGTATATCGTCATTTGACTGAACAGAATCACATCTCAATGTTCATTTTTTGTTGAAATTATTAACCCCGTTGTAACATCCAGCCTCTGATTTGCGTCTATACTGGTAATAATCAAAAATAACACCAGTTATGCTGCTTGATAAATACAAATCCACACGGAAGTTATCAGAGGAAATTGCCAGCCTGATGACTGCTGAGGACATGCAGTTGCAGTCCATGCCGGATGCCAGCCCGGTGAAATGGCACCTCGCGCATACGACGTGGTTTTTCGAGACCTTTATCCTGAAGAACGTGAAAGGTTATCAACCGTTCCGTGAACATTTCAATGTGTTGTTCAATTCCTATTACAACAGTGTGGGCGAGCAGTTTAAACGCCCGTCTCGTGGCGTGTTGTCACGGCCCGCAGTACAGGAAATCCTTGATTATCGTCTTTACATTGATGAGGCCATGCATAAATACCTTGCAGGCGAGATCAGTGCTGAAGAGCGCGCAATCATTACGCTGGGGATCAATCATGAACAGCAGCACCAGGAATTGATGTTCACCGATATCAAGCACGCTTTTTCCCTCAATCCCCTGTTTCCCGCCCTGATACAGTGTCAATATACGGATGGTCCTGTGCAATCTTTGAAATATATTTCTATTGATGGGGGGCTATATGAGTGCGGAGCTGATGCGGAGGGTGATTTCTGTTTTGATAATGAAACACCACGCCATTCAGTCTATGTTGCGCCGTTCAAACTGGCCTCTCGGCCGGTGACTAACGGCGAATATGCAGAATTCATTGCCGATGGCGGGTATGAAGACCCGTTGTTGTGGTTGTCTGATGGCTGGGCCCGGATTAAGGAACAAGGCCAGTTTTGTCCGGTTTATTGGCAAGGGCAGAAGGGAGAATGGTCTGAATACACATTGGCGGGACTGCAAACCCTGCAACCCAATGCCCCGGTCTGCCATGTCAATTATTTTGAGGCCTGTGCCTATGCCACCTGGGCGGGGAAACGCTTGCCCACGGAATTTGAATGGGAAGTGGTGGCAAGAGATCAGCCAATTGAGGGGAACTTGCTGAATTTGAATATGTTGCATCCGCAAGCATCAAATCATTCAGGGGCTACACAGCTGTTCGGTGACGTGTGGGAATGGACCAGCAGTGCCTATGGTGCCTATCCCGGTTATCAACCGGCCCGTGGTGCACTGGGTGAATACAATAGCAAATTTATGGTCGGGCAATATGTGTTGCGAGGCGGTTCCTGTGCGACCCCACCGGGACATATCCGATCGACATACCGCAATTTTTTCTATCCACACAGTGACTGGCAGTTTTCAGGTATCCGTCTCGCATCCGATTGAAATGCATACATCCATGCTCAAAAAGTTCAGGGTGGTCGAGTCTTCAGAAGATTCCTTTTTCAGTGACGTATTGCAGGGATTGGGCAGGAAACAGAAAACGCTGCCGTCAAAATATTTTTATGATGATGCCGGCTCAAAATTATTCGACGAGATTTGCGAGTTGGAGGAATATTATCCCTATCACACGGAACTGCGCATGTTGCCTGTGATCAGTCGGGAACTGGCGCAGGAATTCAGCGGCGGGCTGGATGTGATCGAATTCGGCGCCGGTTCACTGGTGAAAATCAGGTTGTTGCTGGAACACCTGAATGGGGTCAGGCATTACATGCCGATTGATATTGCCGGTGATTACCTGCGCAAGGCGACTTGTCAATTGGGGGATGAGTTCAATGATATTGAAGTCACACCGGTTGAGGCGGATTTCACGAACCCGATCGTATTGCCAGACAACGATAACAGCATCACGCGGATGGGATTTTTCCCCGGTTCCACCATAGGTAATTTTTCACTGATCCAGGCAATCGCATTGCTGGGAAAATTCCGTAAATCACTCGGAAAGAGTGCGTGGTTGCTGGTTGGCGTGGATACGAAAAAATCACCAGCCGTTTTATACCGTGCCTATAATGACGCAGCCGGGGTAACGGCAAGGTTCAATAAAAACCTGCTTCTGCGCATTAACCGTGAACTTGGCGGGACTTTCGATGTGGATCATTTTGAACATTATGCCTACTACAATATTCAGGAGGGGCGTATCGAGATGCACCTGATCTCGTTGGTCGATCAGAAGTTTTCTGTGAATGGCGTCAGGTTTGCATTGCAACGTGGTGAATCCATACAGACGGAAAATTCCTATAAATATTCGCCGGGGGAATTTAAAGAATTGGCTAAAAAGGCCGGATGGACGATAAAACGCCAATGGCAGGATGAGGACAATTTATTCTGCCACTTTCTCCTGTATGCCTGAAAATAAGACGATTATTAATTACCGGTTGCTTTACGAACCCTGGCTTGTGTTGACGGAGGCATCAGGGCTAACGGCCTCGAAACCGGAGCCGGCATGCACGGTGAGCTGGTTAAACGGAATCACCCAGCCGTGCCCGTTGCAGGTATCTACGCAAATTTTTTGTAAAAGCCGGTTCAATACATAATATGAATCCGCAGCTTCGCCTTTCATGGTCACGTAGATCATATAGTTCAGCGATGAAGCACCGGCTTCCTGGAATTCAACCAGAATGCTTTCGACATGTTCGCGCATTTCCGACTGTTGCAGTGCCTGTTCTATGGATTGATGCAGTATCTTCGGCACTTCAGTGATGCTGATCGACTGGTGCTGATAGTCGATGCCAAAGGTGATGGCCACGCCGTAACCTGCCGACAGATTGCGCGGCTCACCGCCCAAAAAGCTGGTTGTGGTGTAAGTGCGTATGGTGCCCCGGGTCCTGATCTGGACGATTTCCGGGGTTTGGCGCAATACCTGTCCGATGGTACCATCGGACATCATCACCCAGTCACCCGTTTGGGTCGGGAACCAGGGTTCATCATCACGATAGGGACGTGATACCAGATCGAGCATCACCGATATTGGTAACCGCAACAGTCCGTCCAGTGCCGGGTTGTATAACTTCGAATACATACCCAGCGAACGCACCATCCAGGGCAGGCCGTTGTAAATCACCCGTTCGCGTTCACGCACCGCACCGATGTTCAGCAGCAGTTTGGTTTCGTCAATAAAGCGCGGCAGGTAATTACGCAAGCCCAGCAGTATGATGAGCAGCAAGATCACCGCCAGCACCAGGAGGACGGTATCGCCCAGCACGTACAAAACCGTCAGTGCCACCAGGATAGACATGAACACGGACAGTGCCTGGTAGCCATATGCCAACATGCGTCTGCCCGTAGTGGAAGTGATTGCGCGCGTCCGGCCATGCAAATTCAGGCGGTTGTACAAACCGTACAATCCTTTCATGAGGAACAATGTCAGGAAAAATGCCGCAATGGATAGCGCCAGGTTGAGCCCGCGCCCGGTGAAAAACTCATTGATCGACTGGCGGATCTTCACAAACAACGTATCGCCTTCTTCCTGAAGGACATTGAGTTGTAACTGGTTGATCTCGATTTCGCGCTGGATGTCGTTGAGCCGTTTCAGCCAGGTCTGACGCACACTCTCCAGCCGCTGACGGGTCTCCTTGTCCAGGCTGTCATCCAATAACCGCACAACATTGCCGTGGGCGCGCTGGGCGGTGCGTTGTTGATTGTCCAGAATCGCCAGCCGGCTTTTTAATCGCTCTATCTGGCGCGGTTTTTCGGTCAGTTCCTTTAATTCCTGGAAGACCGGCTTGAGGATCTGCTGCAGTTCCTGCTGCCAGTCGAACTGTTTGTCCTGTTGATCTGGATCGAAAACGCTGAGTTCAACACCCCCTATTGCGATATTCTCAAAAGAACGTCGCAAATTACTGATGTCCGTTTCCTCCCGTTCAATCTGCCATTCCAGGTCACGGCGCTCAGCATCGCCCTTCTCCTGCTTCAGTTGTCTGCGCAATAGTTCAATTGAGGCGCGCTTCTCCTGTATCGAATTCTGGATTTCCTGCAGTTGCTGGCGGGTCTGCTGTAGTTGGTGGGTCTGGGTCCCGGATACTGGCTCCGTTATCTGTTCCAGGGCGTGACCGGGGCTGGTCAGTAGCACCAGTGGACAAATAACGGCAATAATCAGGAGTGTTTGGCGATTGTTCACAATATCCTCAGTACAGGTATGCAACGGTCAGATTTTAGTATAACAGGGGCGGGGTGAATGGCCGATATATCTCAAAGCTAACACCGAAAATAGACTACGCAGAAACTACTGAGTAAACCTAAGAACAAATTTGTGTTCAGGTTTTTCCGGCAATTGCCACACTCCCCACTCAGGTATTAATTTCCGATGGTAGTACAAAACTAAACTCCATCGAGTTGCCATTGTCAGTAAGTGCACAGAGAAAGAAAAGATTCTAATCGGCCATTTGTGGCCGTCTTGTGCTGAATGGCTGCCGGTTTTTCCCTCAGTCATCCATTCTGCAAATGCCGGGGGTAAAGTTTACAGGCGCGGAGAATCCGTCTTGTTTTACCACTGCCATCTGGACCGGACAGCCACTCGCTACAATTGTTAATGTCCTTCGTATTTAAAGGACAACGATACCCGGGCGCGGTATGCAATGACCTTTCCATCTTCAACTTTCATATCAAGTTTGGTGACTTCCGCAACCCGGAGATTATTCAGCGACTTGGCGGCAGCTTCTACTGCCTGTTTGGCCGCGTCTTCCCAGGATTGAGTGCTGGTTCCCACCAACTCGGTGACTCTATAGATACTGTTTGGCATTTCCTTTCTCCTTTTTTGTTGTGTAATGGTGCATTATTTAATATCAGATTAAGTATAGCAGTTAGAATGAATAGCAGTGACAGTAAGATAATTTGATTGTTTGGTTTAAGTGTTATACTCAAACAGCTTCGATAATATATTACATCATTATAATAATCTTCATACATCTCGGTGAATCGGGGAAAACCTGAATATATGCGTGCCACTATATGTATTCTTTTAATTTTCATGTGGGTTGTCACTGCATGTACTGATAATAAGCCAACTGACTTTGAACTGGATGTTTCTGCCTTTGATCGTGGTGACTATGCAACAGCGTTGAAGGAATTTCTGCCACTGGCAGAACAGGGTAATGCCAAGGCACAATTATATCTTGGACGTATGTATTACAACGGCTGGGGTGTGCCGGAAGATCTTGCTCAGGCCGTCAATTTTTTCCAGATGGCTGCGAAACTGGATTACGCACCGGCCCAATATTATATGGGCGCATATTATTTTGTGGGGAAAGGGGTGCCACAGGATTTCAAAAAGGCGCGTAATTTATTCCTCAAGGCTGCAATGCAAGGGCATGTCGAAGCCCAATACAGAATTGGCGAGATGTATTTCGGGGGAATAGGTGTATCGACAGATTATATAAAAGCCCTTGACTGGTTTCAGAAGGCCGCCGAACAGGATTATGCACGAGCTGAAAATAATCTGGGCAATATGTATTTTACAGGCAGAGGCGTCGCGCAGGATTACACCCAGGCCCATGACTGGTTTCTGAAGGCCGCCAAGCAGGATCATGTCGGGGCCCAATATAACCTGGGATTTATATACCATGAAGGAAAGGGTGTGCCACAGGATTATCTCCAGGCCAGGGACTGGTTTCAAAAGGCCGCTGACCTGGATTTTGCTCCGGCCCAATACAACCTGGCCATAATGTACCGGGATGGCCAGGGTATAGCGCAGGATTACACACGGGCCCATGACTGGTTTCAGAAGGCGGCTGTACAGAATCATTTGTATTCACAATTCAATCTTGGGGTAATGTATTTCGAAGGGATGGGAGTACCGCAGGACTACGAAGAAGCTTATTTTTGGTATTATTTGTCTTCAGATCTCGGTTATCCAAAGCCTGCGGAACTTGAGCGACTGCACCCGGCTGTGATTGCCCGGGTGGAAAAGCGAGCTGAAGAATGGCGTGCACAAATGAACCGGTAATAATTCCATCCGGGAATAGGGCGTCCGGTTATTGTTTCGAACAACATCTTCCAATTCAGAATATTTACAAATTGTGATCCTGTTCACCAAACTGTTCTGTGTGGAACAAAACTGCCGTGATTTTCCTTGTCTAATACGATACGATAACTATTTCTCTGGTGAGAGGTATAAAGTCATGAGGAAAATTACATTTTATCTTGGCGGTATTTTAATTGCAGGAACAGTGCTTGCTGTATCAGGATGCGCGGTTTATCCGGCGCACCCTCATCAAGGTTATGGGCCGCCACCACATGCCCCGGCGCATGGCTACCGTGCGAAATATCACGATCATGATCTGGTTTATGATTCACATCTTGGTGTTTATTTAGTGATTGGTTTGCAAGATCATTACTATCGTGATGGCTATTACTACAGGTATGCACGTGATGGCTGGTATCACAGCCGTTATATAGACAGAGATTGGGGTAGATACGATGATAGAAAACTGCCACCCGGTCTTGCCAAAAAATACGGCGGTAACGGGAAAGGCAAAGGAAAAGAAAATAGGGATTAAGTGTTAATCAACTCTTCACTTTTCATAAAGCCACTTGAGCAACTCATCCTGGATTAACGTGCCAGTAGTGTTTTGTATGCCGGTGTGATTATGCAATATGACGATTACAAAGTGCCGGTTATTGCGACTTTTGACATATCCCGCCATAGAGCGTACATCGTTCAATAATCCGGTCTTGATGCGTATGTTGCCCACTGGAATTTTTCCGTTCAGGCGTTTACGCATGGTGCCATCTCTGCCTGCGATGGGCAGTGATGACAGAAATTCCGGTTGTAATGGGCCATGCCATGCATGCTCCAGTAATTTACCCATAGTACCTGCGGAAATTCTTTCATGGCGTGACAGGCCTGAACCATTATCCAGTATGAGTTCCGGCGCATGTATACCGATATCATGCAGCCATTGTTTGATGGCCTGTGCACCTGCGGCCTTGCTACCGGGTGCTCCCACCTTGATCTGGCCTATGGTCAATAATAATTGCCTGGCCATCACATTATTACTGTACTTGTTGATACCGTAGATCACGTCAGTCAATGGTCTGGAAGTTTCCGTATAAAATGGTTTACCGGATGCAGGTACAACTCCGCTTCGGTAGTGCCCATTGATAGTACCGCCCATCTCTTCCCATAATGCCTTGAATACTCCATAGACAAATTGATCAGGAGGGATGACTGACCGTTGTATCACCTGTTCACCACAGGCAGCGGGATAATTTCCGGTGAACTCTACAATCACCTGGCTGCCTTGAGGGCTGACGTTCATATTGGTTACGGTACCGGGTGCCCAGCATTTGCCGGAGGCCAGTTTGAGATTATTACGGATGATTATATTATCGGCCGGGGGATCGGCATAAACCAGAACGCTATTTTTTTGCGGGATAATGAAAAAATCCTGTGCAGTGAAATTTAAAAGTGCTGCGTGCGGAAAAACGTTATAGGTGTGATAGGGCCTGCCATCAAAATCACCGGTTGAACCATTTTCGGTTTCAAACAGGCTATGGTCGATAATGAAATCACCTTCAATATATTTCAAACCTCTTACCTGCAGGGTATGTAACATATGCCAGAAACTTTCCCGGGAAAGAAACGGATCGCCGCCGCCCTGAAAGATCAGATTTCCTTTCAGGGTACCGTTACTCAATACCCCATCAAGATAGAACCGGGTTTCCCACAAATAAGCCGGACCCAGCAGTTCCAGGCCAGCATAGGTGGTCAGTATTTTTATTGCAGAGGCCGGATTACGCGGGGTGTTCTCATTCAACAGGATGACAGGCTGGCCGGTATCCAGATCAACCACATAAACACTGATGGTACTTACCGGAATTTTGTATCTCTGCAGAATGTTAGTAACACTCTGTGGCAGTCTGGAAACAGACTCCGGAGTATAGGCATGAGCGGGCAGGTTGAATAACATTAACCAGGAAATAAATGCCGGTATTATTATTTTTATCTTCATATTTCAGATTTAGTCTTCAAAGTTAATACCTGTTTTACCGGATTAATTTAGAGTGGAGATTTTACAGGTGTATACAGCAAATTGAAAATATAGTAATCAGGCGGGTTACAGGAAATTATTTTTTCATATTGAGATATTGTTGATACAGGATATAACCACCCCAGATGAATGCAATGATCATGATTATGACCCCGGTAGTCTGGGCGATAATCGCATATTCGTGACATTTCTCAAGACGGTTCAGTTCACCAAGAATATTGTTCCAGTCATGGTTCCCTGGCACATCCGCGCCGGTGTTTCCACCCAGCAAGACCAGTTGTTGTACCAGTGCATCATTAATGTAAGGTGCAACATCCATGAAATTCTGTCCCAACCACCACAATCCGACCGATGCGCCAAAATTATTATGGTTTTTGAATATAAACGTCAGCATAACCACGATCGGCATCAGTAATTGACCGAGTGTGCCGCCGAGGATTGTCATAAACCAGCCAAAGGGGATGAACAGAACGTGGCCAGCTTCATGAAAGACGAGATTGATCCTGTGCATGAATGCATTGCCTATCTCCGGCGGATTGAGAGTAAAATCCATCAACATGAACTGCCAGCCCCAGTAGACAATCCCGATATAGAGGATTAACCGGCCATAAAAGAATGCAGGTTCGGTTTTTGGTTCAACATACAACACCGTTTCAATCAGGTATGTGATAAGTCCGGGATGTTCATCCGTTGGCCTGCTCTCAGAAACAACAGGTGGAGGCGCAAATTTCTGTTTCATCCATTTGGCAAAGATGATGCCACAACCGGGGCAGATGCCCGGATCAACAGTATCCGTGAGTTTTCTCTGGTATCCGCATTTGGGACAGGTTTCATACATGAGTTGAACTTTACGCCTGTTATGAAGTGCGCTCTGCACCGCAATGCCAGCAGGCACTGAACTGGCCTTCCAGGGTTTCTCCGCATTGACATTTCCACCGGGTATTTGTCTGTAGATTATCTCGCGTTGTAGAATTAATGATGTCCATTGCTTCTGCTAAATTTTCATCATTGATGATCCAAACCTCGGGCCAGCATTCAATAGGCGGGATCTCGCCCAGGGCCCCGGCCAGATTCTGGTTTTTTATGATGCAGTCAATATTACAGGATTCAAGCAAATTTTTGATGAAACCGGGCATAACAATATTATCTGCACTATAGACTTTTTTCATTTTAAATAATGTTTATTTCTGTTGGTGAGTCTGGCATTCCTGAAAGTTTTTTATTTTGTAAGTGTTGTAAAAATCGGCTGGATTATATCTATTGCGGGTAAACTCAGGGCTGTACCCGGAGTAAATATCACCATAAGCCGTACCGTGAAGCATTACCAGATAATTATCCGCATTGTCAGCCGTGATCATATGTTCAAACATTTTACGCGTCATGGCATGGGTATTTTCGACTGGATATTGCAGACAGTACTTTATCTGCTCATCATTTCCCGATAGTGTAATTTTATTATGACGTGGAATCAGGTAACCGGGCACCATTTCAAACACGATGTCGTAGGTAACGCCTTTCCTGAAATAGTAATCCCGTTTTAATACAGGACTGGTTGAATACCGTAAAACCCGCATGTCGTTCGGTCCGATACTTGTTCCGTAACGGTCAGACTGTGGTCTCAATACAGGAGTGATGTAGTTATAATCTGTATACGGAAATTCCGCCTTGAAGGAAATTCTGATACCGAATGGCAGGCCATCACTTGCCAATAGCACGTTGTCATGCACATCATAAATTTTTGTATTTGAGAGTATGTTGTTCCACCGGTAAGCATCGTATTTTTCAGCGATAAAATATATCAACGGTGCGCTAACTGTTGTCACTATTCCCAGAAAGAACAGGTAAATTGCTGCATATCTGTTTTCGCTTCTCCTGAATATTATAAAACCTGACCACAGGATCACCTGTATCAGGATTAACCAGAAGAGTGTCAGCGCAGGAAGAGATGACGGGCCGTGGATGCTGACAATAACCAGAAAAAACGCACATATCCATTGCAGCACGGTAAATACTATGGAGATGATCAGAAACACTCGCGGCTCAGGTATTTAACATTCTTAGGAATACGACGATGCCAACAAGCAGGGATATCAGCGCAATAAGAGTGATCACATTAAGTTGCTTGTTGGTTTTTTTGAGAGAGGTAGCGAGAAGTTCGTTCTGCCTGGCCAGTTCTTCAATGAGTTTGATTTGCTGAATATCAGAATCATAATTTTCATCCAGCCTTTTGTTGATGCGATGTATCTCTCCTTTTAAGCCATCTACGGTGGCCGGAATATCTTCAGGCTCTGGTTTATCCCTGTCCTTGATCAGCTTGATGAGCCGGGTAGCCCCCTGGATAATCAGGGGCGCAGTGTTGAGTATGGTGTTGAGTGTGCCGAAGCCCATTGCCGGTTTTTTAACCACGAACGGATGCCAGGGTTTCTTTAGCGGATTTAATGAGGAACAGGGAATCTACGCCGGTGGTGATTAATGTAAAACCTTTTTTCATATAAGGCCTGACCGCATCGGCATTGACTCCAAAAAACCCGAGCTTCACTCCTGCTTTTTTGCAGGTTCTGGCAACTTTATCAATGGCCTTGACTACAGCCGGATTTGTTACCAGTCCGATCTTGCCAAGACTTGCGGACAGATCATAAGGTCCAATCAGGATCGCATCGACACCCTTGATAGCAGCGATGGCTTCTATATTGTCTATTGCCTGCCGGCTTTCCGCCTGCAGGATCACAGCGGTGTGCTGATTGGCTGTTTTAATATAATCCTCAAAACCCATACCGTAGTTATGTGCGCGGCCTATGCCGACGCCACGTGATCCCAGGGGAGAATATTTACAGAATTTCACAATCTGCCTTGCCTGTTCTGCCGTATGCACCTGCGGGACAATAATACCGGCAGCACCCATATCCAGTGCCTTTTTAATCCAGACTTCATCACCGGACGGCACCCGAATCACACAGGGGCAATCACCGGCGGCCTGCAACATGGACTGCGCCTGTTGCGGATTAAATGCGCCGTGTTCGGCATCAATAAACAGCCAGTCATAGCCGGTATTGGCCAGTATTTCCGTGATCTCCGGTGATGGCAGACTGATGAGTGTACCGATCAGTAATTCACCTTTACGCAATCTTTCTGCAAATGACATTATCTTTCTGGTCATAAAATTCTCACCATTACAGTGCCGGTATTAACAGGGTAAACAACAGAAATCACATGTTTATACCTTCGGATACAAATGCAATACATTAACCTTACTTGGTTTGCATTCGTTTAAGCCGTTTATTGCCGGCCTTGCCGGCAGGTTCCCCACTGAGAACTTTTTCCGTAAACCAGTCTGTTAATTTGGATTCGTTCTTTTCCCCTGTCCCTTGTGATACTACCTGTTGATTTTCTTTTGCGGCAAACTGTTGTTTGCAGTTTTCTGTGGATAAGCGGATTATTTTATTTGCCTGCTCTTTATCCATGTCGGGATAGATATCCGTTTTTAATTGTTGTGTAAGCGAAACAGCCTGTTTCAGACAGGCTTTTCCTATCGTGTCATCAACAGATTCGGCATGTACATTCACCGCAATGACTGTGAGCAATAGCAGAATATTTTTCATGATCTGATTCCATAAGTCAGGAGGTCTGTGCCCTGATTATACCAATAAACAATAACAGCCAGGCAAAGATAAACGCTGTGCCACCCAATGGGGCAACGGCCCCCAACCAGCGCAACTGGGTAATGCTGAGGATATAGAGACTGCCCGAAAACAACAATATTCCCACCAGCATGAACCAGCCTGCCGATTTAAACCAGATTGAAGGCAGCATCTGCATAATCACAAGACCGACAACGATCAATCCCAGTGCATGGTAAAAATGATATTGCACTCCGGTTTGATAAACAGCCAGCATGTTTTCCGTGAGCCTGGTTTTCAGACCATGTGCTCCGAAGGCACCGAGTATCACAGCCAGCATGGCATTCAGACTGCCCAGGGCCAGAAATATCTTTGCTGCGTGCACGCTTAATGAGCCTGTAATAATTTGTATAACGCGATCATATCATCCTCACCGAGTCCTTCTGCTTCTGCCCGGGCGAAAATTTTTTCCAGGGCGGACAACAGGGCGAGACGGTTATCAGGCCCATCGGTTTCCAGTGCCAGCCTGATATCCTTGTGCATGTTTTTCACCGAGAATTGCGGGGAGAAATCCATCTCTCTCAGCATGGGTTCCTTGTATTCGCTCAACCTGTTCCAGGCTGTATTGTTTTTCAATACGTTGAAAAAAGTTTCTGTATCGATACCGGCGCGTTCAGCATAGGCAAAACTCTCGCATAATGCCTCAACCTGCAAAGCAATATTGAGATTCATGGCGAGCTTGATGTGACTGGCCTTGCCGGTCTCTCCGACATAAATACATTTGGCCGATATTTTTTCAAGGACAGGTTCAGCACGTGACACATCGTTTTTACTCCCGCCAAAATAAAAAACTATCTGCCTGTTGATTGCAGCACCCTTACTGCCGCCAATCAGTGCTTCAATGAAATGTGCGCCGGTTTTTGTTACACGTTTATGAAATTGAATGTTACTTTCTGGTTTTACCGTACTGCATTGAATAATGAGATGTCGTTTGCCGAGATCAGGTTCTATCAGATCCAGCAGTTCAGAGACAGCCTGATCATCAGTGACCAGAATCAGGATTATATCAGCGGCATGAACTGCATCATGTACAGATGACATGAATTTCGGAAAGTCTTTTTTGGGAGAACGGTTCCAGGTGGTCGTTAGTAATCCACTTTTATCCAGATTGCGTGCCATAGCCTCGCCCATAATCCCGAGACCGAACACGGCAACCTTTGGTGATTTATTAGTACTCATTTTGATTCAGTGTGTGTTTCAATTAATTCCAGTACCGGCGCAGGAAACGAGTAATGATGATCGTAATGGTGTGCATCATCTTTTGGTATCTCATTCCAGAAATTCTCGCCTTTGGTACATATCTGCCGCACCGGGAAATAGAGTTTGCCGGGAATCACTGGTAATTTCATATGAAAGATAAATTCATCATAGTATTCCTCTGGCAGATTACCACCATGCCAGATGAGTTGTCTGACATCTCCCGTTATCAACTTTCCATGAGAGTCGTAGGGTTCAGCCAGTGTTACCTTGACGATCTCTATTTGCCAACCGGGTTTAGGCATGGGTTTTACCAGGTGCACGCTTTCCGGAATATCAATAATAATTTCGATGGTTGGAGCGCCCTCGCAACCATGACCAATCTTGATGGCAGCCCGGTGATAACTTCCTGCCTCCGCTTCCTTCGGCAGAAATACGGCATGGGCAAAAACAACGAGCGGCTGCACTAATAGCATGAGTACAAATATTTTTATCACAATTTTATCCTGCATTGTTGTCTGGAACGGTTTGTTCGGTGATTGATTGGAATTTTATCAGTGTAAGGAAAATTGCAGTAGATATGCCGGCAGATCCATAAATCATGCACATCACCATTATCTGATACCGCGCCGCAATCAATGGATCAACACCGGACAAGATCTGCCCGGTCATCATGCCGGGCAGGGACACCAGGCCGACAGCAAAAAGTGAATTAACATTAGGAATAAGCGAAGCATTGAATGCAATATTACGTGATTTAAAATAGTTGTTATCAGATTTCATTTCGGAAAAAAATCTTTCCGCAGACAAACTCACACAATTCATCGCATTCGCGAATATCATTCCCGCGAGTGGAATCATGTATTGCGGCAGATACCAGGGATCGAGATTGAGCACACCTTCTGTTACCAGTCCCAGTATAATCCCGCCCCCCAGGGCGATGGAAAACAGGGCTTTGGTGTACAGTCTGGTCCGTTGTTCACGGACAGTACCAAGGGCGATCCAGCTTGATACAAAAATCATGATGGCTATGACTATGCTCACAATCATTGCGCTGTCTGATTTGAATATATATGTCAGGAAATAACCGATTAATAATAACTGTACAAGCATGCGTGAGACCGCATAGATGGAGTTGAGATAATCCAGCGACCAATGCCAGAGGATTATTATTACAATCAATACAGGCAGGAAGCTGAGTGATAAATCGATCAAGGAGATGGTCTGTACAGTACTGGTCATATCGTTATTCCTGTCAAAATAAAATTCAGATGGCTACTTATTTATTACGATATTAGCATTATATTTATATGGCTTTCTGTCAGAATACATGAGACGGTCAACACAGGAATCTGTATCAGAATTTAACTTCCTCACCCTTGATGGGGGACGCCTGCATGGACGCAGGCGGTAGAGCGACGCAGGAAGCCAAAGCCGAGGATTGAGGTGGGGGTGAAATTTCGGAAATGGTGAATACTCAACCCCCATCCCAACCTTCCCCCTGCCAAGGGGAAGGGGATTTTGTATATTCCCCCGTATCAAGTACGGGGCAGGCTATGTACAGTATGACGGTGTTTTAATTTTGAACATGGATATAAAACCAATGAACCAAGTTGAGCCCGTAATCAATAACAAAAAAACAGCCTTGCCGCCCGGTTTCTGGAAACATCCGGTGTACCTGCTGGCGCTGGGTTTTGGGACGGGTTATGTACCGAAATTGCCCGGTACGGCAGGGACATTGATCGGTGTGCTTTTTTATTTTTTCATGCAGCCGCTCAATGTGATCATATATCTGGCCGTTACCAGTGTATTGTTTCTCATCGGAATCTGGCTATGCGGCAAGACAGCCGGTGATCTGGGTGTGCATGACCATTCATCCATCGTCTGGGATGAGATCGTGGGTTACCTGATCACCATGATCATGGCACCAACCGGGTGGCTATGGATGGTCCTGGGCTTTGTCCTGTTTCGCCTGTTTGATATCTGCAAACCCTGGCCGGTATCATGGGCCGACGGGCAGGTAACGGGAGGTCTGGGGATCATGCTGGATGACCTGATCGCCGCTATTTATGCACTGATATTACTTCAAATAACTGCATATATGTTATAAAGTTAGGATAGTATTTAAGAATCAGAATCAAGAATCAGGGGACACTGGGGTATGAAATATCAGCTAAACCCTTCATTGCTAATGGCTGCCATCACCAGCGCCTTGCTGGTCTCACCTGTGATCCAGGCCGACATATTCAAATATGTCGACAAGCATGGGCGGGTGACCCTGACAGACAGGCCCTCAAATACCAACAGTGTCCGCCTGGTGAAGACCTGGAAAGGTTGGGTCGAGCAACCGAAAACAACATACAGTTCCGCTGAATTCCACAAAAACAGGCAAAAATTCAAGCCGACAGTGGACTATGCAGCAAAAAAATATAATTTGCCCGATTCGCTGCTGCATGCCGTTATTACGGCAGAATCTGCCTATAACCCGACTGCTATATCACGTGCAGGGGCGGTGGGCCTGATGCAACTCATGCCAGATACGGCCAGACGTTATGGCGTGAAAGACCGCAGGAATCCGTATGAGAATATACATGGAGGCTCGCGGTATCTGAGGGATCTTCTGACCATGTTCAACAATGATCTGACGCTTGCACTGGCGGCTTATAACGCCGGTGAAGGTGCAGTGAAAAAATACGGCAATAAAATCCCGCCTTATGCCGAGACCCGGAATTACGTCAGAAAGGTCAGGGCTTTTTACGCACAGTACAGTAAGACTTCAGGTTGAGGCGGAATAATATTGCCCAATGACAAATTCTCATGGAGAGAATTTGGATATGAAAAGCATGGCCGCAGGAGCAAGTCCATTCTAAAAAGGAGGGAATTTTTATTGGTATTTCCTCCGGTGCCACATTAGCAGCCTTGAAACAAAAAGAAAATGAAATGGCAGCCGGTAGCCGAGTGTTGATATTCAGCTATGATACGGGTGAACGTTATCTGTCCATAGAAGATTTATTTTAACCAAGATTAAAACACAGACAGTAAAGTAACGTTTAACAAAAATATTAAGTAAGGACAGCGCATCAAATAATTGGCTAATTATGAATGATAACCGTTAAAAAAACTGCACTAGTCGGCTTGATATTTGCTATCCTTGGAGATGGGATAATCAGTTATCTAAAATAACAAAATGATTAAAGTTTCGGAGCTATTAAAGAATAAGGGCCATGATGTCTGGTCCATTGGACCTGACGCTTCTGTTTATGACGCCATAAAGCTTATGGCTGATAAAGAAGTCGGTGCACTTATAGTTATTGAGGACTCGAAGCTGGTTGGTGTAATTTCGGAGAGAGACTACGCTCGGAAAGTTATTCTTAAGGGACAGTCATCTAAGGACATGCAGATTAAGGAAATTATGACGACACGGGTCATTTACACCAAGCCTGAGCAGACTGTCGAGGAGTGTATGGCTTTGATGACAGAAAAACATATTCGGCATTTGCCGATCATAGAAGGAGAGCAGTTAGTCGGAATAATTTCCATAGGTGATCTCGTGAAATCTATCATAGCCGAACAACGGTTCATTATTGAACAACTGGGAAAATACATCAGCGGATAAACGCGTCGAGTGAGATGCATTTTTAATGTTACGCCGCTTTACTTACAGCGTGATCGGGGTCAGATACCGTCTTTAACGTCAAGCCATTTCCGCTGAATAATCAGGATTAAACGGTGTGTTATTTTTCAACACACCATAGACGATATGGATGAGTTTGCGCATGGCGGCGCCAATCACTTGCATCTTCGTCTTCCCCGATGCACGCAAGCGTTCTCCGAAGGATTTAATAATCGGGTTGTAACGTAACGCCACCATCGCCGGCAGAAAGAATACCTTGCGTAGCTGAGAGCGTCCTATCTTGGGCATTCTGCTGCGTCCCCGTACGGAGGTGCCGGATTCCATCAGCCGTGGGGCGACCCCGATAAACGATGCCAGATGTTTCGCATTCTGAAATCGCTGCACCTGGGCAAACTCAGACAAGATGACATTGATCGTCGCCGGTCCAATGCCCCGAATACTCTCAAGCAACTGTTTTTTGTCTTTCAAATCCGGATGCTGATCGATATGGTCATTGATCTTTCGTTGTGTCTGTTGGATGTCCTGTTCGAGATAAGTGATATGCGCTTTAATCGCCTCGGACAACACCTCGCTCGCCGCTTCCAGGCGATTCCGTTCCTGTTGGCGCATATCGATGAGCGCATCCAGGTGCCGGACATACGCACGTAACACACGGATTTCCTTGGGTTCCGGCTGCCACAACGCCGGGTGCATCGCCGCGCAGAAACGGGCAATCAGCGCCGCATCCGTCTTATCGGTTTTGGTGCGAACTAACTCACTTTGGGCATGCCCTTTGATCCGGGAGGGGTTGACCACACTGACCGCCATCCTCTGGTCAAACAGATAGTCTGCCAAGGGCTCACTGTAATGACTGGTGGCCTCCAGACAGACATGAACATGTTGCACTTGCAGATGCGCTAACCAGACAAGCAATGCTTGAAAACCCTCTGAATGATTGGGGAATGTTTTATGTTTAAATTTACTCTCACGCAACAACGCTACTTTAAACGTGGCCTTGGCGATATCAATACCTAATACAGCTTTAACTTGTTCTGAATGATTCATGATGTTTATCCTGTCTATTGTT
>Ga0209002_10000087_pt1 | contig 54713 bp, 54 predicted proteins | sample Rifsed16ft2_FD_184010 | JGI IMG/M metagenome (GOLD analysis project Ga0209002, IMG submission 184010) | Soil microbial communities from Rifle, Colorado, USA - sediment 16ft 2 (version 2) | ecosystem: Environmental > Terrestrial > Deep subsurface > Rock core/Sediment | place: Rifle, Colorado...
GATAGCAGGGCCGCGAACTCGATCTTGGCTTCTCGACCAATTGCTCTAATCGCGTCGCCTATGAAGTCGACAACCAGGAACCCGAACAACAGAATGAGTATGCCCGCGATGAGGTTTGGAAGATACTGCACAACACTACTGATGAAAGCAGTCAGTCCACTGATCTGGAGAGCATCTGCTGCGAAAAGGATCGCGACTAAGTACACGAACCATCGGGTGATGAGTTCAAGAAACCTCGTCGGGGTAACACCTGAACGTTCCAACGCCCTTCCTGTAACCGTCTTCCGCAGCCTGCTGGCAATTCCAGTTCTCTCAAGAAGCTTCGAAACCGCTTTCCCAAATAGCCGGCCGATCACCCAGCCAAGGACAAGTAGGATTCCAGCGAATACAATTCGCGGTGCATATTCAACTAAGACGGACCAGAACTCGCCGGGATAGAGAACTAAACCCGTTCACCCCTTAACCTCAGAGACTCACGAGGCCTTCCTTTAAGAGGAGTTCCACAGTTGATATGGTCCCTCTCTTTCTCATGAAGGACAGCAGCTGTTCCCCTCTTTCATGGCTCAAGATGGTCTTCCAGCTTGGCAACGACCTAGTCTCTGGCATACTGTTGCTAGAGAAAGCCACTTTTCTGAGCTCTTCTGCGTAGGCAAGGACCTTTTGCCTGTCGCCCTCTGCATCTTGAAAGAAGTCTCGTCTGACTTCATGCTCGATAGCAATCCGTACCTCGGCTCGCTCATACGTTTGTTGAGTTGTATCAATCTCCTTCATTGCTTCAGCAACATAATCATCGATCAGTTGCTGATCGAATTTCACCTGGTCCTTAAGTTCTCTCATCATCAGCGCCATTATCTGTTTGACCATTTGGAGGATCGCTTTGTCGCTTTGCGGGAAGTGCTGAAACAGGCCTAGGTCCACTTGAGCGATTCTCTCGGACAATCCTGCTTTCCACAACTGGATGAGAATACCAATTTCCGCATCATAGCCTGGAGGGAACTCTATGCTTTCGAACAGGGTCTTCGCTCCTGCAAATTCCCCCGAAAGTGGATACCGAAGTTTCTCAAGGCCTTTGAGTGCCCCCCTCTTTGAGAGTGCCCTCATAAGAGGAATCACTAGTAACCTGGTCACGCGACCACCAAGCTTGTAGAAACCTTTCTCCGGAGAGTCAATGTTCACAGCCAACCGAGCATAGTGGGCCTTGGAATACAGAGTCGAGCGGTCTGCTTGTTTCCAGGTTTCTAGGATGGGCTTGAGGAGCGCAGCCAACTGCCAACCTTGAAAGTCTCTGATATCGCTATCTAGAAAGCAGATCACATCACCCGAGCAGAGAGCAGTAGCCAACCAAAGTGCCGCACCTTTCCCAGTCGTGAGCCCTTGCGGCACAAGACGAGTTGTGCGAAGAACTCTGCTGATCTCACCGTCCAACTGATGAATAACACGAACACCGAAGTCGTAGAGGCCGAGAACCGCTTTGTCTCTAAGCGCGCTGTACTTCTGAAGAAGCGCCACCTGATCATGGAATATGGACAGACTCCGATTCATGGTCGAAACGATGAGCCGGATGAGCGAGTCGTCGATTGCGCCGGAACCCTTCGTAGTTCCATCAATGATAAGGATCTCATCTACGACGCCTCTTCTAAGAAGCTGTCCTAGCTCGATTAGCTCAGCGCGCATAACCTCAAAGCGATAGCTCGAGAGTTCCTTGGGGTCTCGGAGGTACGTCGGAATGACCACAGAGACCGTGAACGGATGGCGGACCCCAAACTCGTCAACCGAACCGAGGGATTGCTCAAGCCTTTCAACCTCGTCTACTAGGGCAGCCCGTTTCCTGGCAGCTCTTCTCTCCACAAGTTCCAGAAGACCCCTTCTCAGAGGATACAGGACCTTTGACATCGTGATTCCACCCCCCGGGCGAATTGAACTAGGAAGATGAACTCCGCTTTCTCTGTTAAGTGATTCTACTGGCAGGCCAGCAAACATCGCAAGCTGGTCGGGACGGACAATGTACTAGTTATTGTGATTTCTATCTTCAACCCGCTCGACCTCGCGTCGCACGATTTTCTCTAGCTGAGCGAAGCTCGACGCTCTGAATTTCGTGACAGCGTCAAGGGACCGGGTCCGAGGGCGATAAGCAACGGGCAGGTCAGCTTCCGTCATCACGCAAAAGTCAGAATCACCGTCTCCTACCGCAAGAGAGAAGTCTTTAGCACGTTTCAATCTCCTCAACAGCTCGAGTTTGCACACCGCAAACTCTCGACACCCCCCTACCCTCAAGCAGCAAGGTGGAGTCAGAAGCCTGCCCGTGAGAATATCCCCTTGCATCTCAACGATGTGGCCGTGGACGACATGCGCTCCAAGCCTTTGGCCTAGCCTTTGAGCCAAAAATCCGTACGAGTCTGTTGCGATGGCAATTAGGAACTGCTTTCTCCTGAGAAACTCGAGAAAACTGTTGACGCCGTCGCTCAGAGGAATAGTGTCAAAAATCTCCTCAAGTCTTCGCTTCGACTGCCCCTTGAAGAACTTCGCTATTTCCTCTCCAACGCGAAACGCAGGCAGCGATCGCGAGACGCGATCAATCTTCAGCAGTTCTCGACTTAGACCAAGAGATTTGCATAACACGTCTATTGATCGCTTGCGAAGAATCGTACCATCCATGTCGAGAATTGCGATCCCGCCCATCAATCATGCCCCCGGTGCTCTATGATGGCTTGTTCATACACCGCTTCGGTTCGCAGAGCCACCTCGTCCCAGGAGAACAATTCCTGCACTCGAGCTCGCGCCTTCCGCCCCATATCATGCCTTAACTTGGCGTCGCGGAGAAGCCGCACGATAGCCCCTGCCATCTCTTTCCAGTCGCGAGGTCGCACGAGCAAGCCGGTTGTGCGGTTCTCAACGACTTCAGGAAGCGCGCATGTTTCGAAGGCTACAACGGGCTTTCCAGCAGCTTGAGCTTCCGCAGGGGTGAGTCCAAAACCTTCCCAGAGACTGGGGTAGCAGAAGACATCGCAAGACGCGTAGAGCTGTGGAAGCATTCTGTCGGCGACGTAACCTGTGAAAATCGCGGCCTTTCTGACTCTAGCGTCTGAGAGCAATTGACCGATCCTCGGAGCGTCAAATCTTGAAGAGCCGACGAACATGAATTTGGCTTCTGGGACTTCTTTCAGCACATCAGGAATTCCCTGAAGTAGGAATTGGACACCCTTGTAAGGAGTCAGTCTTCCGATAAACATGACGAGGGGGTCGCTTCCTATCCCGTACATCTCCCTTACTTTTCGTCCGTCTGCTCTCGGGTTGAACCGTTCTAGGTCAACGCCATTGTAAATCACCTCGATCAACTGCTCCTCAATACGGTAGTTCCTAACCAGTTCTCGTTTGAGGAAGTGGCTCACTGCAATAATCCTGTCTAAGCCGAGTCTCAGAGAGAAATATGTCCCGACACGATGATCGATCATCTTGAGTTTCTGAAATGGGTTGTTCCAGAAACGTATGGGTGCGAATCCGTGATACGTGAAGACATGGGGCAATCCGCGAATCTTGTGTATCCAGTTTCCGGCGATAATGCTCGGATGATATTGAGTATGAACGAGGTCGAAATCTCTGACAGCCCGCACGATGGAGGCGGCAAATCCAAAGTGACGTATGAATGGCACGCCATCTAAGGTAAACTTGGTCTCATGTCCAATCCCTCTCAAAGTCTCGTCTTCAATGCTTCGGCTGAAGATATGCACTTCGTGGCCGAGTTTCAGCAGCCCCTTCGATAGCTCCCTAATATGAACCGCCTGACCTGACCCTCTATGAAGACTTGATCTCACGATGGCTATCTTCAATGAAGATCTTCCCAATCAGTAAATGTGCACGAGCTCGTTCTTCATGCGTTCAAAGTGAGTTGCATCATTCTCGACGACTGTCTCGGCTTCCTCGTTCGACATGTATGCTGTTTCGGAAACAAAAGAGGCGACTCTTCCAATCCAAACAGATCTCAGGCCTTCCAAGAGGGCTTCCCGAACAGTGTCATGTGATGTCTTGAACTTGGAAGCCACCTCGTATACTGTCTTGCACCAAATGGCTGTTGGAATCACGAGTTCCTCAGTGTCTGATGCAGCGAGGCTATCGAGCTGATGCCTAAGATCCTTGGAAAGCGTTGACTGTAACGCGCTCAGCTGGGCGTACGAGGTTCGAAACTGCTCAGCCATTCTGGTGGCGCTTGCGGCGACAGGCGTGGGGTCAATCCTTTCAACGCCATCTCGGCGCAGAGGTATCGGACCGCTTCCTTTGACTTTCCTCCAGGCAATCTCATATTCTTGCATGCAGGTGAAGGCTGATCCTGCTACTTCTCTGAACATTGAGGCTAGGTGGTCTGCTGGGTCTTTTGTGGCATGGATTTTTGCGCCGAGGTCCGCTTCTTCAACGACAAATCTCTCAGCCGCGGCCGAACTCGTGATGAATATGTCTATACCGAATCTTGGAACATACGGACTCTCCCAAAGACGGCTTTCGATCAACCGATTCACGAGTCTCCCAGAGAGCCCAAAGTCACCGCCGATGGGCTGCCTAATCCTTAATCCGTACAGGGCTCGCGTCAGAGGGTAGCATAACTGGTTGGTTATTGTACCATCATACTTGTGCCTGATGTACTTTGGAGTCATCAGGTCAACTCCGCTTAGCGTCGGTCCAATCAGCAGTTTGATCCATTCGGGTGTAATGCTCTGCAGATCAGAATCAACCATTGCAACGCTGTCTGCACCAACGCGAATTGCAGCTTCAAATATCGCCTTCACCGCGGTTCCCTTGCCCGAAACTCCCTGATACGCGAAGGTTATCAACTTCAGACCGCTCGGTATTTGGAGGTTGGACGCAACCTGCAAGGTTTCGTCCGTAGATCCCCCATCAGAGACGAGAACAAGACAATCCTTGTCGCCAAAATAGGTTGAGAGGCCTGAGGCAACCTGCGCTACCACGCGACCGATGGTCTTCACGCTATTGTATGAAGGAATTCCCACGACAATGTCTGCACTGCCAATCCTTGACAACGCTTCCTGGGCCTGAATGCTGAGAGCTTTCATCTCAGTCTCATGGTAACTTCCTCGGACTATAAACTGTCCTTCGCCCTTGGAGAAAGATACAGCTGAAGAAAATGGTGATGTTCACGCATCAAGCTCGCGCCCGGGCTCTCCACAAGTTGTTCAATTGACATCAGAGATGTGCGAGTGCGGAAAAGACTGATTTTACTAGGACGAGATGAGGCTGTGGGTGTAGGCTGTCAAGCCATGAACAAACTATCCTTGGATAAAGAGATCTACCAAGCTCAGCTCTGCAGCCCGCAGGCGAATTTCGCTACCGAAACTCAGTCGATTGAATACAGACGGGACCCGTTGACTGGTTTCCAGTGCAGAATCAATGTCAAACGTGTTCAAAGGACCAAGCAACTGACTAGAGACAGAAGGACTAGTACACAGAGCGTCGTGGAAACGACAAAGAGGAGCTGCAGTTTCTGCTCAGATAACGTCGACACTATGACGCCATGTTTCCCGGACGAAATTCTAGGAGAGAAGCGGCTAAGACATGGCTCAGCAATTCTATTTCCCAATCTCTACGCATTCGGAGAGCATCATGCTATCGCTCTATTCTCCGACGCACACAACATTCCTCTCGACGAGTTCTCACCGAGGATCGTAGGTGACTGCCTGAAGCTGTGCGCGGATTTCCTGTCGCGTATTCACCGAAAGTATCCATTCATCAGGTATGGATCGATAAACTGGAACCACATGCCGCCTGCTGGAGCCAGTGTAGTTCATCCCCATCTCCAGGTGGTCGCTGATCGGAAACCAACCTGGTTTCAGCAAACGCTCATTCGTCTGAGCGAAGCGTACTATCAGAAGCACGGAAGCAATTACTGGAGCGACTTGATCGAGACCGAATGCGAATTACAGGACAGACTCATCCACAGGAGCAAATCTGGGACCTGGCTGGCGAGCTACGCGCCTTTCGGTAGCAATGAAGTATTGGGTGTGTTTCCTCAAGTATCTTCGATCACCGACATTGACAATGCAACTCTAGAAGGCATCTCCGTCGGGATCTCAAGAATCCTGAGAGGTTACCATGATATCGGGGTCGAAAGTCTTAACATGAGCCTGTTCTCCGGCCCAATGGATAGATCCTTGAACTGCTACGCATTGAATCTGAGGATTAATTCAAGGCCCAACATGGAACCATACTATACGAGCGACTGCGGTTTCATGGAAAGAATCCACCTCGAAAGCGTCATAGAGACAAGGCCCGAAGAAGTTGCCGAGAGATTGCGAAGTTGCTTCACGACAACAGAATGAACGCAAGCAAATTAGTGGACTACCTTGCGGCAAGTATAGTCATTTGGGCATTCCTGTTGTAGGTACCGGAGTTTTCTTTGACCTTGCGGCTCCAAGGGAGGTTATGATGGCTGTGAAAATAATAACCAGTAGGGTTACAGGGGGATAGAGCTCTGCATTGAGCAATCCGTACTGGGCGGGCAGAACTGATAAGACGGCCGCTGCCAGGCCACGCCCGTAGATTAGGGTCATTATTCCTCTTTCCTTTGCCATTCCGCTCTTAACGGTTGACATTGACACGACCACTGATCTCGTTGCCAGGAGAAGTATCGAAAGTATAAGCGTCAACAGAATCAGGTCCAGTTTGCCGAGCGTCACTATGAGGCCCAGATATACAAAGAAGAAAGCTTTCACCAAGAATACGATCTCAGCTTCAAGCCTTCGAAACGATCCATCTACGACTTCATTCCCTGGGCGCTTCAGAAGCGCGCGAATGCCAGCGGAATTGGCTAATACCATGCCGAACATTAAAGCGGAGATGGCTCCTGAGCCTCCCAAAGTTTCCGAAGCGAAATAGGTAAGGAAGATAGCGGCTAGGGTGACCATGTATCTGTAGGGTTCTTCAGCCAATTTAGGTAGGATACTTAGCCATACCAGTCCCGCCACTGCACCAAGTACGAGGCCTGTCGTAAACTTCGCCGATACGTCACGAACGAGGGCCTCCAAGGGAGGCATACCAGTCGATATGATTCCGATAAGCGTCAGCGCGCCAACGACGCAGAGGACATCGGTGATGCTGGATTCAAGTATCAAGGTTATTGAACCCTCCTCGCTTATTCCGAGTCGTCTGGCAACACCGATGACGATCACAGAACTACCTCCGCCTAGGATGCTTCCAAGCAAGGCACCCTCCAGTAGACGCAGTCCCATGAAGTACTTGGCGAAAAGCATCACAACCACGACATTGAACGCGAATCCAAAGACGGCGAGTGCGATCGCTCTCGGCGCTTGAGCAACCGCCTTGTGGATGCTCAAGCCCAACCCACCGTCGAAAAGTATTATGACAACTGCAAGAACCGCAAGGAACGGGGCGAGAGATTCAATCTGCTCAGCCCTTATCAAGCCCAATACAGGACCGACAGCGATACCGAGTAAAACGAGGAAGAGCATGTCCGGTATGCCTGTTCTCCTGAAGAGATAACTGCTAACCGCCCCAATCACGATTATGACTGTGGCGAGGAGGAATACCAGAGTAGCGTCAGTCAAATCGTGAACACCTAAATGGTTCTGAGCGCGTCGCACCTTTGGCTGGACAAAGTCACCAACATAATAGATTTAGAACTTTGCAATACATCGTGCGGCGAAAGAGTTCACATGAACTTGCTTCCTCGCCGATTTCCATCTGCCAGACATTGTGGGAAGAGTTCTTGCTCCAATTCACGTACGGAATTCGGATCGTCTGATGGAAATATCTACCACCAGCGGCTGTATTCTGGGAAGGCAAGCATTGCCAGCCTTTCGGAAGCGAATCCTCTTCCCTGATGTCGGTCCCGGGGATAGCGGCCTATAACTCGATGAAATGTGATGCTTTGACGAAATTATCAATCCAAAAAGGGCCGGTCCTGTAACAGGACCAACTACGCGAATCTCGTCCCTGCTAATCATAGTTCACTTGCATTTCCCATCCAGATGTTTAGAGACTTGTGTTTGAGCTTGTGTCGTGCTACTCAGTGGCAGTATTAGCGACCTTGTCGTTAATCGGTCGTCTTCCCAAAAAGTGCCTCAACAACATTGGCGTCACAATGGTGGTGATGACGGCCATCGCAACTATCTGTGCATAGACATCCTGATTGATGGCTCCAGCCGCGAGACCGATACCTCCGACTATGAGGCCCACCTCACCTCTAGAAATCATTCCCACCCCAACTCTCACTCCGATTCTTGAGCTCCGCGTGACCAGCGCGGCGGGGATTCCGCACCCGACCACTTTGCTGGTAATAGCAATGGCAAGTATTAACAACATTCCGTAGAACGCCATGGGCGTCAGGGCCCATACGTTCAGGCGGGCTCCTATCACCGCGAAGAAGATGGGCGAGAAGATTAGATTGACCTTGCCGATGTATTCTCTCACCTGCGCCAGAACCTTTGACTCGGCTATGGCCATTCCGGCAGAGAAAGCGCCAACAATTGGATGAAGCCCAATTGCCGCCGATACTGCTGCGCTCGCAAAGCAGAGCGCAGTCGCAGCTATCTCAACCGTTCCTCTTGCAGCCGACTTTTTCGAGAAAGTCACCAGTCTTGATCCAATGTAAACCACGGATAGAAGAAGAACAAGCCAGAGTCCAAGCGTCCGCAGCAGCACCCAAGTTGCCTCCGCAGGCGAGGGAGCAACGCCAGTGGTAATGATGGAGATTACGATTGAGAGGACGATCAAACCGAGCACATCATCGATGACAGCCGCATTGATCATCAACCGACCCTCTAGCGAATCTAGCGCCCCAAGCTCCTCCAGTGTGCGCATGGTTATTGCGATGCTTGTTGCTGTGAGCGCTGCAGCGACAATGAGCGCTCCTGGTAAGTCGGTTGGAGGCAGAGGAACGAGGAGGATGATGTATAATCCGAGCAGGAATGGAACGATGACACCGAAAGCTCCTACTACGAAGGATTGCCTTCCGAGAGTTCTGAATTGTGCGAAGCCAACTTCGAGCCCAGCCACGAACAAAATCAAGATCGCTCCTATCTCAGCGAAGGCCAAGACATGCTCATTCAGTGCAACCAGCGGCTCACCACCAATTTGCAGAGATCCAAGCGCAAACGGACCAAGAACTATGCCCGCGAAAAGTTCCCCCAAGACTTCGGGCATGCCCAGTCGTGCCATGAGACCTGCGAGAATTTTTGCCAAGGTAACGAGTATACCGATGTCAACGATGGCGCGAATAACTGGGTCCAAGTGCTAACTGCCTCGCCTCTGCCTCATCTAAGCAATCTCGCTGTCGCTTGAAGACAGCTAAGTCTTAAGCTCAGCTATGTGACCGTATCCTCTAACTCAGTTGTCTCAGGTAGTTCAAGATTATGTATCCGCGAAGACTCTGACAGGGATCTGGCGCTGAGCGACAGTGACCGGCCTGCCGGAAAGAGAGTTGCGCAGAATTCGACGAAGCGCAATTCGCGATTCAGCAAAAGTCTGATTCTCCAAAAGGAGAGTTCAACCGTTCTAATCCACGCTTACCAGGATGTGTCTTCTTCGCGGCGACTGTTGTCCGAATGAAATTTAAGCCGCACCGTCTATCTGTGGCTGGAGGTTGCGTGCGATTTCATCTGAACTAGCCCTGCAAATCGGGGTATCGTTAGGCTCTCTGGTCTCGTATTTCATAGTGATTCTGCTTGTTCTGGTGATCCTATCGTCAGCGATCAAGGTCGTGCGGGAGTACGAAAGAGGCGTGATATTTCGGCTCGGTAGGCTCATCGGCGCTAAAGGACCTGGCCTTTTCTTGATCCTTCCCATGGCTGACAAGTTCATCAAGATCGACCTCCGGACTGTCGCGTTCGACGTTCCGCACCAACGCGTAATCACTCGGGACAATGTCAGCGTGGATGTCGACGCCGCCGTCTATTATCGCGTCTATGACCCCAACAAGGCAGTTGTGCAGGTGGAAAACTACCTTCAGGCCACCAACCTCCTGGCTCAGACCACCCTTCGAGACGTCCTGGGCCAAGTTGAGTTGGATGATTTGCTAATCAAGAGGGAGGAGCTGAGCAAGAGGGTAGGCGCGATCTTGGACGAGTATACCGATCCGTGGGGCATCAAGGTCATGACCGTCGCGATCAAAGACGTCAGCATGCCTGAGAGCATGCTTCGGGCGATTGCCAAACAGGCGGAAGCTGAACGCGAGAAGCGCTCAAGAATCATCATGGCAGAGGGTGAGTTGCTAGCTGCCGACAAGATGGCGCAGGCCGCGGACCGCTACATGAGCAGCCCCTTCGCAATCCGTCTTCGAGAACTGCAGACGCTTACGGACATTGCCCGCGAGAAGAACATGGTGGTTGTCACCTCCACAACCCAGATCGAAGAGATGGCGAGAATCGTTGGCATGGTGAAGGGTGTCAAGGCTGAGGAGAAAAGAGCCTAGGTGAAACCGAGGCCAAGCCTTGCTTTTTTCTTCCTAGTCATTTTCCTCAGTTTTCAGGCTGCGGCACTTGCTGTTCAGGCTCAGGCGTCGCCTCAAGTCTTAGTCGTCAAGTTGTCTGGTCCCATCACATCGTCCACAGCGGAGATGGTTACTGAGGCAACACGCAGTGCAGAGAGCGATGCGACCAGCGCGATCGTTCTCCTGATTGATACGCCGGGTGGACTTCTAAGCGCGACCATGACTATCATCGACACAATCGAAAGGTCCACGGTTCCATTCATTGCGTACGTGTATCCCGCAGGAGCGAGAGCTTGGTCCGCGGGAGCGTTCATTCTGATGGCGTCGCATGTTGCAGCCATGGCTCCTCACACTGTGGTAGGCTCCAGTCAACCCGTGAGCTACTCTCCGCTTGGTGGCTCGGAACCGATAACGGATTCGAAGACTGTGAACGCGCTGACAGCGTTCATCGTGGAACGCGCGAGAGCTCACGGGCGCAACGAAACCGCCGCCCGAGCTTTCATCGGGCAGAATCTCAATCTCAACGCGGACGAAGCCTTGGCGCAAGGAGTGATAGAGATCTTGGCTCCGAGCGTGACTGAGGTTGTCGCAGCAGCTGATGGAAGAGTTGTACAGACATATGCTGACGGGGTGATCCTTCAGACCGAGCATGTCAGAATTGAAGAGTACGGGGTGAGTGTGAGGATTCAAATCTTGTCAATAATCTCCGATCCGCTTCTCGCCTCAATGGCCCTTCTAGTTGGTCTGTACGCGGTGATCTTCGGCATATCATCTCCAGGATACGGTGCCGAAATCATTGGTGCTTTTCTGCTAATCACAGGTCTTATCGGAACAGGACTCAACGTAAGTCTGGGGTCTCTTATCCTAGTCCTTATAGGGGCAATTCTGATGATAGCGGAAGCCTACACGCCGGGCTTCGGGTTACTGGGCGGCGCGGGGTTTGTGTTCATCGTGCTGGGGAGTCTGCTGCTGATTCCTTTTGAGGCGACCCGCTGGATAATCTCGCCCGAATGGTACACGATGTTCCTCATGGGCATTTTGAGCGTCTCTCTCGTGATCGGAGCCTTCACACTCTTCATGGTGTACAAGATCGTCAGAGCGCGCAAACTTAAGCCCGCTGTAGGTGAATTCATCGGGCAAATCGTGGAGGTCATTGAAGAAATCCAACCTGGAGCGACAGGCTACGTCAAGTGGCGCGGCGAGTACTGGAAAGCAAGGTCAGACAGTCTCCTCAGGCCCGGCGACACAGCAAAGGTCGCAGGCAAGGATGGACCAGTACTCCTTTTGTCCGCGAGTGAAGAACCCCGTACATCTAGTGTCTAGTTCACACTCATTGTCGACGATGTCAGTATTGTGCTTGATGACTTCTGGGGACTCGGTGGGAATCGCGTTTGACAGGTGCACGACCTACAACAGGAACCGTGCTACTAGAATCAGGTTGCCCAAGGCCGTCGTGAGGACCATTATCGGCAAGCCGACTTTTGCAAATTCTCTGAAAGTGATTCTCACTCCTCTCGCCTGTGCGATTCCAATTGCAATAACGTTGGCCGATGCTCCAATTATCGTCCCGTTTCCGCCCAAGCCAGTCCCTGCTGAAAGTGCCCACCATAGCGGATAGACGTCTACTCCAGACCGGCCAAGTTCTGCAAGGACTGGAATGAACGCCGCTGTGAACGGTATGTTATCGATAAATGCTGAAAGAATGCTGGAAACCCACAATACTACCGTGATGCCGAGTATCGTATTATCCCCTACAAGAAGGACTAGGCTTTGACTGGCAAACTTCAGCCAACCGGTCTTATCGAGCGCTCCTACAATTATGAACAAGGATCCGAAGAAGATCAAGGTGCTCCATTCGACTTTGTTTAGTATCTCAGGCATTCTTGGTCCTCCCATGAAGAGAAGAACAGTCGCTCCTGCGAGAGCTACTGCGGTGGGATAAACTCCAATGGCATCCTGCAAAATGAAAAGAGCAATGGCTGCCACAAGCGTAACAAGTCCTGGGAATGCGAGTCGGCGATCAAGCGTGACTCGTGGTATTTCACTCGGGGAGATTTCCCCAGCAACGGATCTGATGGCATATCTCTTGCGCAGATAGAGAAAAGTCAAGAGAAATGCTGCGAGAGAAACAGGGGCCACGTTGATGATGAATGCAGCGAACGAATATCCAGTTGCAGATGCGATCATGATGTTCGGGGGATCACCGATTAGAGTTGACATTCCACCGATATTTGAGGCAAAAATCTCGCTTACCACGTAAGGTTTGGGATCCAGCCCAGCCAACTCTGTAAGGTCAAGTGTCACGGTAACCATGAACAGAACGGTGGTAACGTTGTCAAGAATGGCTGAAAGGAGGGCTGATAGACCCGTAAGAGCAATGAACAGATAGTATGGCTTACACCGACACAATCGAGCCACGTAGATACCTAACCATTGAAAGAAGCGGCCCTCGCGGAGCGCACCTATAATGACCATCATGCCGAACAGTAGTCCGATCGCTCTGAGGTCCAGATAGCTGCCTATTTCCTCCGGGGTGAGAATTCCGAAGGCCCAAACCGCACCGGCACCGGCCATGGCTGCTATGGTGCGTTCGCGATATTCCGTTGCCAATATGATGTATGTCACAACGAAAATTACTAACGCAATGGCCTGTTGACTTAGATACTCCATTTCTCCACAACCTAGAAAGTCTCGATCGCCATTGATCCATTACAGTTCTGACCGAGTTATCAAGGAGGGACCGTTTCACCTGGAGCGGGCAGACCTTTGAAGTTCGGGTCAATCTTCGACACGAAGTTCCAGGGAAACGCATACGGGGTCTGTACCGTCCCGGTCACCGCGATGCCCTTCGCAGACAGAGCATCTATGAGTACCCTAAGTCCTCCGCAAATCGCGTACAGGTAATCCCTGTGGGGCCCTGTAGCTATCGCCTCGAGGTTCACGAATCGAACTATTTGAGATTTGGACTTGTCGATCTCATCCATCAATCCTTTCACGAATTTCTTCTCGATGGCATCAAATACTTGACCGGGCAGCATCTGATGTAGTTGGGATGTTGGTTGGAATGCCTCCAGATTGTACGGTTCGAGAAGCTTATTCACTGCATTTCCATCGATCACGTACTCTGCCGGTGACGACAAATTCAGACCTTCCGGATTTTGTGGCAAGCCATGTCAACACGAATCATTGTAATATCCGTTTCCCAAAATATCTCAAGTGCTAGTTTCGATAACTCGGGGCGGAATCATGCGCTTTCTTGTTAGACTCGCAAATCAAAAAGCGGCCTCCTCCGCAGATAGAAAGCAGTTAACTAAAATCGCATACGATGCGGTTCGGCCTTTCGGGGCAGATGTCGGCAATCTTCGCGTCAGTAGCAGAGCAGTGGAACTAGACCTCTTGCTTGAGGCAGAGACAGTCTTACAGCCTTCTCTGAAGGTTCTCGAAGACAAGATGGGGCCTATTCTTACACTGAGGAAGCTCGACATCGCAAGTCCTCCAATCGACAAGGCTGAAGCTATCAGATTGGGATTCGATTTGTTCAACGAAGAGCGATATTGGGAAAGTCACGAAGCGCTTGAATCTGCATGGCGGGTTAGTGATGGGCCTGAGAAGGCTGTCCTTCAGGGGATCATTCTCCTTGCCGCCGCGCTGGTGCACTGGCAGAAGAACGAGAGGGAGGTATCCATTTCCGTGATGAGGCGTGGGCTTGAGAAGTTCACTGATCATAGTGGTGATTACTTCGGCGTTGATATCATGGCTCTCAAGCGCAAAGTGAAGGATATTCTCAGCGCGGATCAGCCGGAGTTCTTCAGAATCGAGTCAAAGTAGTTCCAGCGCGCGATATAGTCCACATACAGTCTTCGCGTCACAGATCTGGCCGTTTCGCATTTTGTCCAATGCTTCTTTGATCGGAATGACTTCTATCTTGATTCGCTCATCCTCTTCGGTTTTCATTTCCGTGCGAACCAATCCGCGCGCTATGTAGAAGTGGATTTTCTCAGTACTATAACCCGGAGCAATGTGACATTCGAATATTTTCAGGATCTCCTTGGACTTGTAGCCAGTCTCTTCCTCAAGCTCCCTCAGAGCACAGATTTCCGGATCTTCGTCAGGCTCCAACGTTCCAGCGGGGATCTCCAGAAGTTCCGAATTTGCTGCGTACCGGAACTGGCGAACAAGAACAACCCTGTCGCCTTCCAGAATTGGGACGATGGCGGCCGCGCCTCTATGTTCCACGACTTCGCGTATGGTTGATGTGCCATCCTCGAATTGCACTTGGTCGACGCGGAGATTCAGGATTTTGCCTTCGTAAAGGCGTGAAGATTCTTTGCACTGCTCCAAATCAATCGTCCTAGTTTCGCTTTGGTCTGTCGATATGTGACTTTTGCGTATGGGTTCTCCTCGCGACCTCCGGGACGAATTTGATACCCTTTTATGGAAAGTTCTCTACTTCTGGCGCCGTAAGGATAAGTTAGAAGATGACGCAGAAGCTAGTTCCGGACACATCAATTATCATCGACGGCAATGTTCCCGCCGTCATAGAGAAAAGCGCGTTCACCGACTTTGAAATTGTAATCCCCTACGCCGTCCTAGACGAACTACAGGCCCAAGCCTCGAAAGGTCGCGAAGCAGGCTTCGTTGGACTTCGCGAAATCAAGAAGCTCAAAGAATTCTGCGACAGTAAGGGAGTCAAACTAAACTTCTTGGGTTCGCGTCCGGGGCTGGATGATATCAGGCTCGCGAGGAGCGGACGAATGGACGCACTCATAACCGATGTTGCGAAAACGGAGGGGGGTGTCCTCCTAACCGCAGACTACGTTCAGGCCCTAGTCGCGGAAGCCTACGGGGTTCAAGTCAAATATGTCCCAGGAGAGGTGAGGACCACAGATCTCACGTTTGAGAAACTCTTCACGCCGGACACCTCAAGCGTCCACTTGAAGGAGGGCACGAGGCCTCTCGCAAAAAGAGGTAAGCCTGGCAAATTCGAGCTCGTGCAAATCGCTGAGACGCTCAGCACGAGCGAGGAGATTGAGCGAATAATTCGCGAAATAACAGAGGCCGCGAGAGTGAGCCGCGAAGGCTTTGTGGAAATAAACAGAGCCGGCGCCATGGTGATTCAATTGGGGCAGTTTCGCATAGCGATAACTAGGCCCCCGCTCTCAGATGGTCTTGAAGTCACAATCGTTCGACCCGTTGTGAGTCTAACGTTGCAGGATTATGGGCTCTCCACTAAACTAATGGAAAGGCTCTCAACTCGGGCGGAGGGCATCCTTATCGCGGGGCCGCCTGGTTCAGGCAAGACCACTTTTGCCTCCTCACTGGCTGAATTCTACCATAAGCAGAGCAAGATTGTGAAAACCTTGGAATCTCCTAGGGATCTCCAGGTAGGTCCCGAGATAACACAGTACGGCCCGTTAGAAGGGGACTTCGAGAAGACCGCAGAAATCCTTCTGCTCGTGAGACCCGACTATACAGTCTTTGACGAGGTAAGGAAGAGCAAGGACTTCATGATATTCGCCGACATGCGATTGGCTGGAGTTGGGATGATCGGGGTTGTGCATGCTAGCGAGGCCATTAATGCGATACAGCGATTTATCGGGCGCGTTGAGCTTGGTATGATTCCACACATAATCGACACGATCATATTCATCCAATACGGGGAAGTTCGGAGCCTCTACACCCTGAATCTTACAGTCAAGGTTCCTACGGGCATGATTGAAGCTGATCTTGCAAGACCCGTTGTGGAAGTCCGCGACTTCGAAGCTGGAGGTCTCGAGTTTGAGATCTACACCTTCGGCGAGGAGAACATAATCATCCCAGTCAAAGACGCCAAACCAGTTGTCAGTGCGACACAGAAGCTCGCTGAAGAAAGAATACTCCAGGAAATACGAAAGTTTGATCCTGAAGCCCAAGTTACCCTCGTTTCCAATAATCGGGCGCAGGTTCGCGTGGATAACGAGATCGTCCCAATCCTAATCGGAAAGAAAGGTGTTACCGTAACAAAGCTCGAGGAAAAGCTAGGCGTCAAGATCGACGTAGAACCCCTAACCCCTAGCTCATCAGGTAAAGAAGTGCGCTATGAGATTCAAGAGGTTGGAAATCGAATCGATCTCGTATTCGATGAACATCTGACTGGCGAAGTTGCGAATGTCTATGTCGGGGATGAATACCTCTTCTCTGCAACAATAGGCAAGAAGAGCCAGATCAGAGTGTCTAAGAAATCTGATCTTGGACGAAGCCTGTTGCGGGGTCTAGTATCAAAACAGAGGATAAGAGTTCTGATCTAATCGCTAGGCAAGTTGGAGTCGGGGAGTCGTCCCAGAAAACTTGCGAACGAATGCCTCAATCTCTCTCAGCAGAAGACCAATCTGCTCATCTAATCGCCTTTCATTTTCTAAGGTTCTCCTTAGGTCGGTTCTTAGTTCCTTCTGCAAAGTGTGATTTGTTCGCCCGTTTTGGCGTACCTCCTTGAGGCGCTGAACGAGGTCGGCTGTTTCTCGATCGACAAGCAAGCCATCATGGGTATGTTTGAGCTCTTTCGCCTTTGAGTGTATTTTCGCCAATGATTCTCCGCCTACAACTTGCTCGTTTCTTTCGATTACTTTCTTCGCTTCCCTCTGCTTGAGCGCCAGTTTGCCGCCTGACACGGCGTTCGATAAGGCCGACATTACTCCCTTCAAACCCGGATAGCCATCTTCCTCTTTGAGAAAAGTAGTGAAAGGCTTCTTCGCGTATTCCTTCGCACTTTCTCTGACATCGATCTGAAGCGGGTATTCTCCGCGTTCTGAGATTGAGATGAGTTTCTTGAGTGGTCTTCCGAGCCTGCTGAACCCCGTTCTTAGTAGTTCACTTCTCAGCTCCCTTAGCTCTGAATCGATCTGCACATACTCCTTCATCTTCGGATTCTCGCGAATCCCCCCAACCTCAGCCCGAAGTTTCCGTTCCCTCTGCTCAGTCTCCTCAATTCTTTGTTCAAGTGATTGTCTTTGAGAGACTGTAGACTCCACCGAACCTCTGAGCTTTGTTAGCGAGTCGAGTTTTTCATTCAACTCTTCCAAAGAGCGCAATAAGGATCCGTGTCCCATGAGAAAGTTGTGAAGTTCCTCTCCCAATCGCCTGACCTTGTCAACGTTACCGCCCAGGGTCATCATGTCGATGATGTAGTATGGTCTTATCTGGCGTAGCCATTCTTCTCTGGACCGTGCCGCGTCTGATGCGAGTTTGGATATTTCCCGCTGTAAGTTCCGGAGGCTCCCTGAATCCTTAGAGGATCCTATGGTGATTGATTGGCACATGTCTGTGATTATGCCAGTCAGCCGAACAACGGCCTTCGCCGCTCTATATTCGGCTCTGTTGTCACGCTTCATTTCCATGTCTTTTTCCGCCTTGTGGGAGAGTTGGCTGCAGTTTTGCGGCAGCAACTCTAGGGCGCGGGCTATTTCTGACAGTATTTTGTCTCTTTCACGTTCGGCATGGGAGAGTTCAGAGGACAATGATTTTCGGAGCCAATCTTGTAGCTTGCTTACTGGGACTTGTTCGCTCAACGGCGGACACTAGGGCTCTGGCAAGGAACTGCCTAGCGCTAGGACTGGTTGGCTGGTTAAAAGAGATTATCCAGTGAAGGAGACTATCTGGCTTCTTCTCTCAACGTGATCAATGTAGTTTCGACGGTTTCTTCTGCTCTGTCTATGCGCTTGGAAATGTCGTTCGTCACGGTATCGTAGGTTTCGCGTGTGGTCTTACCTGCACGGTACTGGCCTCTGACCTGATTCAAGCTGGCGCGGGATCCTTCAATCTCCGCTTCGGCTCGGTCGATTCTTCGGATTAGTTCTTCATAACGTGGACTTATTGCGCGTAGTTCTGCCTTGACCTCCATGAGGGATTTATTCAGTTCGTCGAGGCGAAGTTCCATGACTTTGCTTCTTCTCCTGAATTCATGCTTCACCAAGCCCCCTCTGCCAACTTCCTCTTCCATGACAACAAGCTCTCTAGTGAGTGCGAGCCTCTCGTCATATAGTCCAACAAATTCCCTAAGCTTCTCAACGGGGACGGGAACGGCTAGCTCTGGGCCGCGGCGTAGTCGCATGACAAGAGCAAATGCAACGATCACAACTTCTAACCCGACAATCCAGGGCAGAATTCCCATCGCCGACCAAAAGGCGAGGTAGTTGAAAGTTAGGCCAAAGCCTAGGTTATTCGCATTACTGATCCCTCGAAGTTTGAAAGTGCGCTCGTCCTGACTTACTTGTATCGGATATGAGACTGGCGACTGGTCGGCGAGCTTCAGGTTGGTTATCGAAACGCCGTCCGGCGCAATTATTCTCACTGTGGCATCCTTGAAAAGCACGTCGTCTTTGTTTTGGAGCAGGGCGAAAGTCAGGTTATACGATCCCCACCAGTTCAACTGCTTCAAGTATTTCGATTGAGGCAGATCGTAGGTTAGAATGAATGTGAAGTTCTCCCCCGGTCTGATTCCGAGGCTGTACCTTGGCTGAATTTGAATCACGTAGGGTGGACTGGGATTTTGGGGAGATGCCCACATCACTGCAACCTGATCATAGGCCATCACGTTGTATGCTCCTTCGGGAAGAGTGATGGTCAGACTGCTGATCCCGACAGAGGGATTGTACATGCTATATCGTTCCTTGATACTGAGCGCTCCGAGATTGTCAATGATTATGTCGCGCTGGACAGAGTTCAGGTCGAGAAGATACTGATTTACAGTGACATAGGGAGCAAAGAAGGTCTCGTTGGAGTATGCCTTCCACGGCTTGTATATGCGAGAAAGCGACGGATAGCCCCCAACGTCGCCTATCACGTAGCTTGAGTTTGGAGCAATCTTGTAGCTAGAGCCCGAAGGAGCGAGGTAGGTGACATTCGCCATCCTCGCATCGGAGGCGAGAATCGGAGCGGCCGTGAAATTGTATTGGAAACCAGTTGCGACAGACGTAATGGGCCCATCCACGACTGATGAAACTGTGAACGTGTACGTCTTGTTGAATTCTAATTGCTGAGCGAATTGCGATCGCAACCAGTAGAACGTCGATGTCTTGTTCACATCTACCTCAAGATTAAGCGTTCTTCCTTGATTGTCTTGGGCACTGGCATAGTACAGGTTGTCCCGGGATACTCGTGGAATCCCGAAATCGAGAGATGACAGCGGAGTCGTTCCATTGTTGAATACTGTGAATTTATCGCTGATGTGAGCGGTCCCATATTGCCCGGCTGACACAGTTCTTTCAATGTCGATGACAAGGTTTGGCTCGGGGTCCTTCGCGTGCAGCGGAGCCGCGACACCAACCGCAAGCATCAAGAGTAGGATTGCCAGAAAGAGCTTCGATTTCAACCTCAGCTTAGCTCCGCTTTCATCGGGTTCGCGAATTGAACTGCCCCGTGAATGCGAAGTTCGCTATTTATTCATTCTGCTGAGCGGAAGACTATATCAAATCTGCAAAAGTGATGTTCGCCAATCACTTGGAACGTCTCGGAGTTTCTTTGCAGGTATCCCCGCGAAAATTGTTCTAGGTGGAACGTCGGCGTTAACCATCGCCTGAGATCCCACTATGGCACCTTCTCCGACTGTGATGCCGGGAAAGAGGAGTGCATTCGCGCCGATGCTCGCCCCCTTTTTCACCGTTGGGCCGACCAGTTTGAATGGTTTCTGCGTCACATACTTGTCATTTGTGAACACGCAGCAAGGGCCAAGGAAAACTCCATCTTCAACCGTCGAGAAAGTGCATATGTAAACTCCAGTCTGGATCGACACGTGAGAGCCTATCTTCGAATCGCCGTCAATCACAACATGAGTACCGACCTTAGTCTGGCTCCCGATTGTCACATTCTCCCTAAGAAGCACATTGTGACCGATTGAAACCTCGTCAGCTATCTGCACGTTAGAGTAGAGTGTTGCACCGGATCTTACGACACAGTCCTTCCCCAAAGTCGTCGGCGCTTTTCCAGCTACACTGTCGGCTTGCCGCAATTGACTCAAGTGCTCTAAATCGGGAAAACCGATGACGCAATTTGGTCCAATGTAGGTTCCGCTACCTAGCTTCGAAGGTCCGCAGACCACCGCGTTGGAGTCAATCAGCACGCCCTCTCCGGTCTCAACATCTCCTGTCAGCCTTGCACCGCCTCTGACGCGAGTGCCGGAACCAAGCAAATTCCTGCGCTGGACGTAAGCGGTGGAATCGATCTTTCGTGAAGTCATTGTTTTCCCCACAGCCCTCATCACTTGGCTCCCAGTCCCTTAATTGCGTTTGTTGACGACGTGATTACTGAACTCCACTTCAGACCATAACTGAATAATATGAACAGGACGTAAAGCCCCCGCCCTGAGGATGTGAAATTGGCTAAGACGCATCCTTACATCCCCAACAGCGACGAATCGGCAATTCGCCAGATGCTCAGTGAAATTGGCCTCCAATCAATTGCCGAGCTCTTCGAAGACATCCCCGCGGCCATTCGGTCTAAGGCAGACCTACCAGTCCCATCTAAGATGACGGAGCTGGAGACCAGAAGGCACGTGGAAGGATTACTCGCGAAGAACCTTTCCACAAGAGACGTTTTGTCATTCCTAGGTGCAGGAGTGTGGTCACATCATGTTCCGGCAGCGATCGATGCCATCATAACCCGAGGCGAATTCCTAACCTCGTACACACCCTATCAGCCGGAAATCTCACAGGGCATGCTCCAGGCAATGTTCGAATATCAAAGCCTGATATGCGAACTCACGGGAATGGACTACGCGAACAGCTCTCTCTACGATTGGTCTACAGCGTTAGGCGAAGCCGCGAGAATGGCTGCGAGAGTTACTGGCAGATACGAGTTCCTTTTTCCCAAGTTCATTCATCCCGAAAGATTGGCGACTCTCCGGACCTTCTGCGATCCGGTAGACATCAAACTCGTTGAGGTTACTCAGGACAAGCGTTCAGGATCTGTTGACGTTTCAGATTTGAAGAACAAGCTTTCCTCTCGTACAGCCGGCTTTTACTTGGAATATCCATCATTTCTCGGGTTCGTAGAGCAAGCGGTTGATGAAATCGAAGCGGCTGTACATCAAGTCGGTAGTTTGTTCGTAGCTGGATGTGAACCTATCTCGCTCGGAGCTCTGAAGCCGCCTAGCGATTTCAACACCGACATTGTCGTTGGGGAAGGCCAACCACTTGGAAGTCACATGAATTACGGTGGGCCTCTTCTCGGCATTTTTGCATGTAGGGGTGAGACGTTGCTCAGGCAGATGCCCGGCCGAATCATCGGAAAGACCACAACCCAAGACGGGAAGCGGGACGCATACTGCATGGCACTGCAAACTCGAGAGCAACATATTCGAAGGGAAAAGGCAACATCAAACATCTGCACTAACGAGGCGCTTCTCGCCCTAGCAGCTTCAATGTACCTTTCATTGCTAGGCCCGAAAGGTATGAGCGAGGTCTGCTCCGCTATCTTGGACAGAACAAGGTACGCTATTGACTCATTACGGAAGCTGCCTGGCGTAGTTGCTCCGGCATTCGATGCGTTCCACTTCATGGAGTTCACAGTCAACTTCGACAAAACTGGGAAGAAAGTATCCGAGATAAACGACGGCTTACTCAAAGCTGGCATTCAGGGCGGTCTGGATCTAAGCAGCTACTTCCCAGAACTCGGTCAGGCCGCTCTATACTGCTTTACAGAAGTCCACACTCATCGCGACATCGACATGCTTGCAGACAAGCTCAGAATGATACTGGAGGCTTGAATAGATTGGTTTTCGCGCAAGCCAGATGGGACGAGCCCCTCATAATCCAACTCTCCCGAGTCGGAAAGATCGGCTTTCATGAATCCCACTCGTATGACAGAACTGTTTTAGATTTGATTCCAAGCAGATTGCGCCGCAAGCAGCCTCCATCGCTACCTGAGGTTTCTGAGATCGAAGTAGTCCGCCATTACACCCGCCTGTCACAGCAGAACTTCGGAGTTGACCTTGGAATCTACCCGTTAGGAAGCTGCACAATGAAGTACAATCCAAAGATATGTGACGCAATCGCAGCTTCACACAAGATCCAAGAGTTGCATCCCTACCAGGATGAGAGAACCGCTCAAGGTATTCTTCAGATCCTCTACGAAGCCTCAGATTTCCTAGCGAAGATTGTTGGAATGGACAAGATTACCCTGCAACCCGCTGCGGGGGCGCATGGAGAGTATACTGGGGTTCTGCTGATGCGAGCCTATCACCTCGACCGGGGCGAGAAGAGCCGGGATGAAGTGATTGTCCCAGATTCTGCTCACGGCACGAACCCAGCAAGCGCTGCGATGGCCGGTTACAAGGTTGTGGAGGTTCCTTCGAACTCTGAGGGTTGCGTTGACAAAGAGGCGTTGAAGAGCGCGGTTGGACCGAGAACTGTGGGTCTAATGATAACCAACCCCAATACGCTCGGTATTTTCGAACGCGATATCCTGGAGATCGCTAAGATAGTGCACGACGCTGGCGGGTTGCTCTACTATGACGGAGCAAATCTGAATGCCATCATGGGCAAGGCGAAGCCCGGCGACATGGGCTTCGACATAGTCCACATCAACCTGCACAAAACCTTCGCCACTCCACACGGCGGAGGAGGGCCGGGAGCCGGCCCCGTAGGGGTAACGCGCCGTCTGGCTGACTATTTGCCGGTTCCAATCGTTGAATTCGACGGTTCGAAATACTACTTGGACTACAATCGCTCGAAGAGCATTGGGAAAGTCCGTGCCTTCCATGGCAGTGCGGCCGTGGTCCTTCGAGCTTACGTGTACATGCTATTGCATGGGAAAGAGGGGCTTCAAACAGTGTCTGAAGTTGCTGTCCTCAACGCCAACTACATGGCGCAAAAGCTTCGAAAGATCAAAGGCTTCTCCCTTCCTTTCGGAGAGGGAGCCCCTAGAAAGCATGAGTTCGTGCTGTCAGCATCCCTTCTAGCGAAGGAGACTGGGGTTTCAGCTCTGCAAGTGGGGAAGCGGCTCCTTGATTTCGGAGTACACCCTCCCACAATCTATTTTCCGATGATCGTAGAGGAGGCTATGATGACAGAGCCAACTGAGACGGTGAGCAAACAGGAACTTGACAAGATGATTCAGGCATTCGAAAGGATAAGCGAGGAGGCGTACGCTAAGTCAGATCAACCCGCGACTAGCCCACACGCGACAACAGTAACAAGAATCGACGAAGCAAGAGCAAACAGACCAAAAACAATGCAGCTCACATGGAGAAGTACAAATCCGACAAGCTAGTTCAAGAAATCGTGAGCTCATAGACTAAACCACAGGCGATTCTCAGGTTGAAGATCAAGATTCAATACTTCGCCATTATCCGCGAGCTAGTAGGACAACGGGAGGAAGTGATTGACCTCGAGAAGAAGACCAACGTACTTGACCTGCTGAAACTCTTGGCGACCAAGCATGGAGAGAAATTCATGCAATACATCTTCGATCCTGCAACCGGCAACCCGAGGCTGTACCTGCAATTTCTAATTAACCAGGAATCGATTTCGAGCCTCAGCGGATTCTCAACCATACTCCCTGAGAATTCAACTTTCGCCATCATCCCTCCTGTAGGAGGGGGCTAGTCAAGCTCCAGATTCGGATGAGCGCAGTCTTAGGCACTCTCTAGGCAAACGTCACTCTCTCAAGAGAAATTCTTTCCTACTTCGTGCAAAACTAGCGAGGCAACCGAAGCGGAATAGGGTTCCATAATCCGTCAGCAACAGGGAAAAACACCGAAAAATAACACCGTTAGCTAATTAGAATCCATCAATCTTCAACTACTGTGTTCTTATCGAACGGGGAAGGTGCGTCGTTGACCCTAGTTAGTACTCTCGAGGGGAACCGCAAGCTGGATGGCAAGTCCCATTCTCGAGCAGTTGCTCTAGGATTTGGCGGCGCTGGCAACGATCTTTTGACTCACCTAATGGACGCTGACCTGAGTGATGTTCACTGCATCGCGGTCGACACTGACCGATATCATCTCCAAATTGCTAAAGCTCACTCCAAGCTTTCCATTCCACCCGAAGCCGACAATTGGACCAGCTCCGAATTCGGAAGGAAGTTCGGGCAGTATGCCTCTCGTGAGTTGCGTTCGGTCTTCAACGACATCGATATAGTGTTCTTGCTCGCGGGAATGGGTGGTGGAACCGGCGGCGCGGTGGCACCGTTCGTAGCCGAAACTGCCCGAAAAGCGGGCGCTCTCACTGTTGGACTGGTCACAAACCCGTTCCATTTCGAGCTTATGAGATTTCGCACAGCTATCGATAGCATCCGACAGATGCTGAGCGCATGTGATACAGTGATCCTGATCGACAATCATTTACTCGAATCGTCGTCAATGACCCTGCCCTTCAGGTTGGCTATCGACTCACCAGGGCAAACCTGCTGCTCTGTCGTCGAGTCAATAATCCATACGTTTGCTCACTCAGCGCTCTCCAATGCTGATCTGGGTGAATTTCGAACGATGCTGAGACGTGGAGCGTTTGCCAAGGTGGGCGTCGGGCATTCCTATTCTCATTTGGGCGCCGAAGAAGCTACACTAAAGGCGCTCCGAAATACGATGGCACTAGGCGAGCTAGGAGATGCAAATGGGATTTTCGTCAATATAGCGGGAAGCAGTCGTGTGCGGCACACGCATCTTGCATCTACTCTCGATCTTCTGTCCCGAAAGATCAATCCTAGCGCTCAGCTTCTCTACGGTCATCGAGTGGACGCTAGGATGCAGGGCTTAACGAGGGTCACACTTCTGGCGACCGGTATCTCTTTTCCGTATTCGTGGGGAGGTTACAGGACGGTGCCTCTGGAAATTTATGAACTCGAACCCGACTCGCCGGCAGAGGAAAAGCTCGACCTGGAATTAGAGCTTCACCAGATTGAAAGTTACCTCGACTAGACAAACTTGTAATGCAATTTTCGAATCTTATTCTGAACGGAAGTTGCATGCCCTTCGGGGTGCATCTTGCCAGCTCTGATCGCATCAAGGACATCGGTCAGGTCACGACTGGCTGAGTCGATGATAGTGTAGGCGTCCCCTATTGTTTGTGGGATGTGAGAATCACTTCCGCCGACCTGGGGCAACCTGAATTTATCCGCGTCCCGACGAGCCAGCCAGTTTGAAATGTGAAAGGAGAGTGCGTCTGCGTTCATTGTCTCGACAGCGTCCGGTCGAGATTTCAACTGAGCAATTTTCACGCACTCGCATACGGGGTCATAGGGATGGGGAATTATCGCAATGCCGCCTTGTTCGTGAATTAGCTGAATGGTTTCATCGGCGGAGAGGCTCGCTGGGATGTTCTCCCGCACTCCTAGACCAATTACATGCCCGTCACGTGAACTTACCTCAATACCTGGAATGATCAACACATCTGGGAACTTGAGCGCGTTGAAATTGTCATGCTCGGTTACTGCGACGCCGTCCAATCCTTTTGTTTTGATGATCCCGGACAAGTCTTCGGTTCTGGTGTGGGCGTCCGGCGATCCGACGGTGTGGACATGCATGTCAATCTTGAGCAAGGGCATGGCGAAAGCCACTTACGAGTTTGAAGGAGCGGTGACTTTGTGGAAGAGAGGTTTAGGCGTGCCGATGACATGACCTGGCTTCAGGTCGAGCTTTCCAGCATCGGGCCATCTCAACGAGGAAGGATCCGCGGGGAGATTGAGTTGTTCCGCAATCTGCTTGCCCGTGTCGGGTAGGAAGGGCAGAATCAAAATTCCTATCGATCGCACTAGTTGGGTTGCCAGGTATAACGTCGTGGCGGTCTTGACTCGGTCAGTCTTTACAAGATGCCAAGGCTCACGTTCACTAAGGTATTGATTGCCTGTACGCGCGAGTCCGATTATCGCAGCGAGGCCTGCTTTAAGTTCGAACTGATCAAGCAACGCGCCGACCTTTGAGGGGGCCCCCTCGATCTCTTTCTTGATCGCGTTGTCCGTCTCGTCGAAGCTCGCGGGTTCAGGGATCTTTGATTCGAACTGATTGTTGACGAACGTCAGCGTGCGGTGTACGAAGTTCCCTAAGACGTCATTAAGTTCAGTGTTTACGTGGGATTCGAATTCCCGCCACGTGAAGTTTGCATCGCGCAATTCAGGCCTGGTTGCGATGAGCACGTAGCGCCAATATTCGGCAGGCGCGACCTTGAGGGCGTCGTCAATCCAAACGCCGACTTTCCTGCTCTTTGAGAATTTCTGTCCCTCAAATTGTATGAATTCTGTTGATGAGACCTGCCATGGTAGCACATAGTCCTCATGTGTGGCCAGTAACAAGGCGGGGAAGATGATCACGTGAAATGGGATATTGTCCTTCCCGATGAAATGTACATTCTTGGTGTCTTTGTCGAACCAGAAATCCTTCCACGCATCCGGCTTACCCGATATTTCGGCCCATTCAACTGAGGCCGACACATAACCTAAAACCGCCTCCATCCAGACGTAAATTGTCTTTCCCTCTGCACCGGGAAATGGTGCTGGTATTCCCCACTTGTTGTCGCGAGTTAGTGCTCGCGGTTTGAGGCCTTCCTTGAGCCATTGAAGGGAGAAGTTGCGAGCGTTCTCAGGCAGCTGTTTGTTGTTTCGGATGATGGTTTGGAGTTTATCGCGAAACTTCGGTAGATCGAAGAACCAGTGAGTTGAAGTCTTTACAGTTGGCGGAGTGTGACAGAAAACACATCGAGGGCTGATTAGCTCCAGTGGGTCAAGCACGCGACCGCATGATTCACACTGATCGCCGCGAGCTTGTTCGTACCCGCAATGAGGGCAGGTTCCCTCAACAAATCTATCCGGTAGGAATCTTTGATCCTTCTCGCAGTATGGGAGGCTGACGCTTTGTGTATACACGTAACCGTTGTCGTAGACTTTTCTATAGAGCTCCTGCGTGAATCGAACGTGAACCGGACTTTCGGTTCTAGTGTAATTGTCCAATCGTATGTTGTAAGCGTCCAGCAATTCGCAGATCTGTTTATGGATTCCATCAGTAAGCTGCCTCGGTGGAATTCCTTTCTTTATTGCCTCGACTTCTATAGGCGTCCCGTGCTCGTCCGAGCCCGTTACCGCAATGACCTCTTCGCCCTTCAGCCGAAGATATCTCGCGTAAACGTCAGCACATAGAAGATGAATGAATGTCCCTAAGTGGGGAACCGAGTTGACATAGGGCCACGCGGCGTTAACGATCCACTTTCCCAACTAAGGTCGCCTCCAATCGGGCCGCCTTTGCAAATGAGTACAACCCTCAGCCTGCAAGTTCTCCTCGCTGTCGACTGATTTGCGGTTTAGCTTCGGCCCCTCCGAAACCGTCCTACCGGCATCATCTGATTAACATTTTCTTTCTCAAAGAGGAACCAACAAATACCGGGGATCCCATCTTCCCGCGGAAAGCAACCTTGAGCGGAGAATACAGTAAGCTTCTGGAAAGGGCATATGCCGACCTGCCGAAAACTGTCGGGACAGGGGAGAGATTCGAAATACCGAAGGTGGTTGGCATCAGGATGGGCAGAAGGACAATAATCCAGAATTTCGGAGACATCAGTACCCGATTCAATCGTGACCCTCATCACCTGCTAAAGTTCCTATCCAGGGAAATGGCGACAGCAGCCTCCTTAGACGGTGCCCGTGCAATCTTTCAGGGCCGATTTGACGTTGGAACCGTAACCAGACTACTTCAGATCTACGCACAGCGCTTCGTGATCTGTCCTATTTGTAATCGTCCTGACACGAAGGTCGAGAAGGAAGGTCGATATCTGTTCCTCAGATGTGAAGCCTGTGGCGCGAAGTCCTCGATCCTTCCATCCTAAGAAAGGGCCAGCATCGTGGACGAAGTATTCCTGAATGTCTTCAAAGATCCAAAACACATCCTGGTAGCGGTCTGCGACAGAAACCTCCTAGGTTCAACGTTTCGTGAGGGGAGGTTGAAATTGGAGGTTAAGGCTGATTTCTACAAGGGAGTACCAGCGAGCATAGAAGAGGCACTCAAAGCCATTGATTCGGCTGACGTAGTCAACCTTGTAGGAAAAGGGATAGTCGACGCAGCCGTGAGAGAAGGCCTAGCAGACTCTTCCGCAGTGCTCCATATTGATGGCGTCCCACATGTGCAGATTGTTCGGCTGTGATAAAATAACTACCATTGCTTTTTGGGAATGACCCCTCAAGTTTTCTAATACGCTTATCTAGTCTGACTCGATAGTAGCGCGACATAGTTTCGGTGGGAAGTGTGGGGAAAAAGAAGGTCCTGAGCGAAGGCGAACTCAGGGAAATGGTCATGCCGGGTGAAGGCCAAATGTTTGGCATAGTAACCCAAATGTTGGGTTACGATAGGCTGATGGTCAAATGTGCGGATGGTCATGAACGAGTGTGTAGAATTCGCGGCAAGATGAAGCGCCGGGTCTGGATCAAGGTCGGCGATACCGTTCTGGTGGCTCCTTGGGATTTCCAGACTGATAGCAGAGGCGATATCCTCTGGAGGTATACGGAGAGCCAGTCCAACTGGCTTCGTAGCCAAGGTCGCCTCACAGCCTGATATCCCGTCAATGACGGTGAGAGGGGTGGAGGAATTGGAGTCCATGGCTGAGCGAAAGCTACGCCGGCGAGTGGCGCGTTACGAAGTAAAGCGGTTGATGAGGGAAAAGCGTAGCGAGGAACTGGAATCGCTCGAAGAGGTCTTCGACAGATCCACCCTCATGATCGTTTACCGGATGCTTAATCGGGGATACATTAAGAACATACATGGCGTAGTTCGTTCAGGGAAAGAGTCCCGCATATACTGGGGATCAGGAAAGCGGAAGAACCCCATCGCTTTGAAGATCTACTTGACCACATCGGCCGAATTCAGGCAAGGACGGGTAATGTACATTCAAGGTGACCCGCGATTCAAGAGGACAAAGATGGATACGAGATCACTGGTAAATCTGTGGGCTCTGAAGGAATTCCGAAATCTTCAACAGGCTAAACAGGCAGGTGTCCGCGTACCCGCCCCCATTTTCGTGGAAGGAAATGTTTTGCTGATGGAATTCATTGGTCGAAACGGCATCCCGGCTCCACTACTGAGGGAAACTCCCTTAGACCACCCCGGTCGAGTATATGACAAAATCGCGGAGGCAGTGCGCCGATTATACCAGAAAGGGCGGCTCGTTCATGGAGACCTTAGTGAATACAACATTATGATGGTCGATTTGGATCCAGTAATTTTTGATTTCGCCCAAGCAGTTCTACCTGAGCATCCGATGGCGCGCATGTTCCTCGAAAGGGACTTAGAGCATCTTAACGGATATTTCTCGAAGATAGGAGTCACAGTTCCGAGTATCGAAAGGCTGACATCATGGGTGGTAGGTGAAGATGGAAACCAGAGTTAGCACCATAATCCCCCTCGAACGGGTAGGCGTACTGATCGGAAAGGAAGGCTCAATCAAGGGCAAGATCGAACAAGCCTTCAGGACAAGGCTGCTGATACAGAGCGAAACAGGTCTAGTTGAGGTTGTTCCGAAGGAGGATTCCGAAGACCCAACCACGATCCTCCGTGCACGAGACGTCGTGGTCGCCATCGCACGAGGTTTCTCGCCTGAGCGAGCATTCACTTTGGTCGACGACGACATAGTCCTCGACATAATCGACTTGCGCGAAACTTTCGGCCGAAACGAGCGAGACATTGCCAGACTCAAAGGGCGCGTTATCGGCCGCGAGGGGAAGATTCGTCGTTTAATAGAGGAGATGACAAAGGCGAAAGTTTCGGTCTACGGGCATACGATCTCGATGATTGGAGAATATGAGACCGTGACTGATGCGAGAGAAGCAATAGAACTCTTGCTCAAAGGCAAACAACATTCTACCGTGTACAAATTGCTTAGAAAGATGAAGAGCGAGAGCAAGAAGAGAGAAACCCTTGAACTCTGGCAGAAACCACCGACCTGACCCAATGCCCCCATCATCAGCTTTATTCCTGAGACTGGCAAAGCTAGGCGAACTCTGATGTCACTGCAGGAAGTATTCCAAGAAATATCCGCAGCCGACTTCTTCTACAGGAACAGAGACATCGCTGGGTTCACAAACCCCACCAGAGCGATCTACTCCACGATCCGGGAACTCGTGGAGAATTCACTAGACGCCGCCGAAATTCGAGAGATTCCACCTGATATCTACCTTCGAGTCTCCCACGAATCGGGTCCGACCGATGGGCCAGGGATATATCGCATCCATATTGAAGACAACGGCATTGGTATACCACACGAGATCATCCCATCCGCGTTCGGGCAGGTACTTTTCGGATCAAAATACAAACTCCGACAAACCCGAGGAACTTTCGGACTCGGCGGGAAGATGGCGATCCTGTACGGCCAAGTCACCACGCACGGTCAGGCAACGATCATGTCCAGCACCGGTCCCACGAAGGTCCACGAATATCAATTGACAATCGATATTCAGAAGAACAAACCCGTTATCCTCAAGCATAAGACCCATCCGAACGACAACCGATGGCACGGAGCAGTAATCGACTTCCTGACTGAAGCGGATTACACGAGGGCGATGCCGAAGGTTCTGGAGTATCTTCAGCAGACAGCAATCGTAGCTCCCTACGCAAACCTAACCTACGTTGACCCGAGGGGAAGACTCTACAGGTTCGAAAGGGCAACCACGCAGATGCCTAAACCGCCCCAGGAAACTCTGCCCCACCCATATGGCGTGGACGTTGAGACAATGAAGCGGCTAATCGAACTCACAAAAGAACGCACCATGCTGGGTTTCATGAAGACACACTTCCATCGGGTCGGCAGGACCATAGCGACCGGGTTCCTGCAGCAGGTTGGACTCCCACCGAAGAAGAACCCCAAGAAGCTCGCGCCAGATGAGATTGTCCGCGTCGTAAACGCGATGAAGAGCTACAAGTTCTTGGCGCCGGACGCAAACTGCCTATCACCACTCGGCGAGGAGCTTCTCGAAGCAGGGATAAAGAAGGAGCTATCCCCCGAATTCGTTTCTGTCTATCAAAGAAAACCTTCAGCTTATTCGGGATTTCCATTCATCGTGGAAGTTGGAATAGCATATGGCGGAGAGATCGAACCTAAAGGTGGAATCAGACTCTACAGGTTCGCTAACAAAATACCGCTCCTATTCGATGAGGCAAGCGACGTTTCGTGGAAGGCCGTCAACACCCAGATGGATTGGCGGCACTACAAGGCCTCACCTGACATGCCCATCGCTGTCTTTGTTCACATATGCTCGACCAAGGTCCCCTACAAGACAGTCGGAAAGGAGTTTATCGCCGATCGACCCGACGTTGAAAGGGAAGTCCTAAACGCTGTTCGCGAAGTCGCACGACGCCTGTCACTGTTTCTTTCTAAGAAAATCCACTTGGCACACGATAAGCACAGGCTAGACGTTTTCCAAAAGTATCTTCCGAAGATTGCGGGCTTCTCTGCTAAGCTTGCCAAGAAAGAAAAGCCACCTGATGTTGCACCCTTACTCAAGAGTGTTTTGAGATATGAAAAAATCGAAGAAAGTGAAGACGACCAAGACGAAGACGCCGAGTAGAGTCGAACAGAAGAAGAGCGTAGTTCTGTCGGCCCTGAGGAGTCTGGGCGAACAGCTCTACTCCCAACTCTCAAAAAAGCAATGGCCATCAGTGCGCATGCCAAGCCGCTCGATAACAAACATTCACTACGACCAACACACCAGACAGTATATTCTCGGTGAACGCTTCGTCAGACGCAGTGCCCGCAATATTAGACACATCCGTCCATTGACTCAGCTTGTCTGGACAGGTTCCTTCGTCGACGAGCTCGCGCGGGAAGGCAAGACTTCGACGCTGCGAGACGTATTTTACTCCGCTCAGGCCTACGAGATGAGCTTCACCGACCAGGCTGAGAGCGACGACATAATCACAGACCTTGAAACAGTTCTCGAACATCCGAGAGAGGACTTCAACGTCTTTCCAGAAGAACGCAGCGCAATATTCGGCGATTTGACGATTCAGTACACGGTACGCGGATATGAAGGGAGGAAACTGAATCTTGCCTCTCACCCTGACGGCATGATGATTGGCCCAGCCCTAACCAATGCTGAATTCGCCGAGTGCAAAGCCGACAAAATAATCGCGATAGAGAAGGGTGGGTTGTTCACTCGTTTCATTGAAGAGAGAGTTCACGATAAGTACAAGGCACTGCTCATCCACACCGCCGGCCAGGCGCCGCGTGCCACAAGGGCTCTCATCAGGCGAATGAGTCAAGAGCTGGGGTTACCGGTTTACATCTTCTGCGACGCGGATCCCTGGGGAATGCACATCGCCAATGTCATAATCGCAGGATCTGCGAACGCCGCCCACCTGCGCGAACTGAACACCCCAGACGCCAAATGGGCCGGGGTCTATGCCTCCGACATTGTCGACTACAAGCTCCCAAGTGATCCACTCACTGATCTGGACATCAAAAGATTGTATGAGCTTCAAAAGGATCCTAGATACGACACCAAACTATGGAAGAGAGAGATTGAAGCCTTTCTAAGATTAAAACGAAAATCAGAACAAGAAGCCTTCAGCAGATACGGACTAGCTTTCATTGTCGATAAGTACTTGCCAGCACGACTCAAGGAATTAGGTTAGGCAACGTCGGCTGCAGTTCGGCTGCAGGTCAACCTAACTTACTTTGGCTGGGCTGAATGAATTTGGCATCATCAGAAATGTCATAGGGAGTCCATGTAGTGAGGTGTTTTGCTCCAAGCATTTTGAGGACTCGGAGCGATCGCGCAATTCCTTCAGCGCTTTCCTCAGTTTTGAGCTCGATCACGCCATCCACAATGTCCTGTGCGGAGGCTACAATGGCCGGGTGGAACGCTTTCCTGTTCATAGTAACAAAGCACAAGCATCTCGCCTGCCTCGCGCGGGCCACCAGTACTCGAAGCAATTCTATGGCCGACCTTACACCTCGCTTTCTGATCAATGTGTTGAAAGAGTCGATGACGATCAAAGAGATCGCTTCCTTGCTCATAATGTCGGAGATTGCGATGCTGATGGCTGAAAGGTTCTCAGGATCTACTGTTTGAGCCTCTTCGCTCTCAACTCCCACAGTCTTCGAGTAACAGTCGACGAAGATCAGAGAAGACCAATCTAGCGCGCCGCCCGATTGGGTCTGGACAATCTGCCTAATGTTGGCTGGGAAATTGTCCAAGGTCACGTATACAACAGGTTTTGCAGATTGGATCTGTTGACTAACAAAATGGGCAAGCAGGTTCTCCTCCCCTGCTCCAGGGTCACTTAGGATCAAAGTTGCCGAGGTTGAAGGCATTCCACTTGGGAGCACTTTGTCAAGGACCTGTATGCCGGTGACTAGTTTAGGAACTTGGAGCGCCGCGCTCACAGCCTGAGTAGTGTCTGGGACTTCTCCTAAAGCAAGTTGCTTCGAAATCGCATCTTGAATTTCTCTGTCTCTGTCGATCCCAAAGGAATACACTTCCACTTTCTTCAATATGCCGAGTTCGACGAGATCTTCGAGTTCGCGTTGAACCTCGGCGGGATTCCGTCCCAACTTCTTTGCGAGCCCCTCTGACGAGTCCTGCAAGTTCGCATGGTTGTGGAACAGCGTGAGCAGGTCCGCTTTAACATCTGTATCAAGGAGTCGCTCGAATAGCTTCATTGAGCGTTTCGTAAGGCGTTCCTCCTCAACGGATCCTGCATTCCGGTGACAGAAGGGGACAGACGCCCGTTACTTTAATCTGCTGGGTATTCCAGGCAGCCGTAACGCGTTTAATGCAAAACAGTCCACGAGAGCAATCTGAATCTGAAGGTGTTGTGTTGAATCGTTCATAGTTTAGAGACTCAAGCGTTTGATCGACCTCAACAGACCGGCCGATATGAGAGTGGATACTAAGACGATGATGAGTCGTTCTGCTGGGTAAAGCCAGAATATTATCTGCCAACTCTTTCTCAGGAATTCTGTGGTGTTTCCCTGCACCAGTCCCACTGTGAATTCATACAACAAGCCGCCCGTAAGATGCTGGGCCATCGTTCCGACGAATGCCAAGGCTGCTACAGCCGCAAGCTGACGGGTATCGTTTCGAGTCAGCCAAGTCGGGACGCTTGCGATTATTGGTGAGAACAATACCGCCAAACCCAAAATGTGAAGCCAGGCGTACGGGACGTAACCATACCCAAAAAGCAGACTGTAGGGGCTGAGAAGGAAGGCAAGCAGAATTGCTGCGTAGATTCCCTGCGCAATCCTACGACGATTTTGAAGAACGAGTCCAACGAGAAGGACGTTAGCAACGCCTGGCAGGAAGTCAAGTCCCAAGAACGGTGTACCGCTCACCGGATAAGCCAAGATTGTCCCGATGAGAACGGACAGAACGCCCCCCCAAAGTCCCGCAACAAGCACGATAGTCGTCAACAAGAAGTCGCCTGCGGTGAACCGGCCTGAGATGCCAATCATCTGAAACAGAAACGGTACAGGGTTCGGGAGACTTCTGAGCACAAAATACACCGCTGCAAGAACGGCAGCCATCGCAACTCTGCGTGACTTGGTCGTTGGAGTTCTCATCGGTCTTACTGTCCCACTGGATCTACTCCAAGCTTTTCGAGGCTTCGACGAAGGCCTCGTAGCACCATGCTTCAGCCCTTGAACCGAAAGAGGCTATGAAATAGTTAGTCCCATGATTGGTCTGGCTTCGCAGCTCTTCCTTTACTTCCTCCAAGATCGTGCTTCGAGATTCATTGTTCTGGAACAAATTACGGAGTGCACCAGCCCACGATTTTGTGATTTCTCCAGGAGGACGGCCAAATTGCGCGCATTTTGCGTGGAGGTACTCGCTCCGTTGAGCTAGCACTTTCCTCTCAAGACCCCAGTAATTCCAACCGTCCGCCATCTCCGCAACAACATCAAGAATTTTGAGGTGTTTACCGCCCACCCAGATTGGCGGATAAGGTTTCTGTATTGGTTTAGGAGAATTTGCTGCTTCAAACAGCGTATAATACTTTCCCTTGAACGAGGTTTCGGAGTCGGTCCACATGGATTTCAGGATGAGGATAGTTTCCCGCAAGCGTCCCACTCTCTCATCCAGACCCGGAAACTCGTAACCATAGGATAGCAACTCGTCACGACTCATCCTGTCACCAGTCCCGAGTCCAAGAATGAGGCGACCTTGACTTATGTTGTCCAGAGTACAACCCATCTTTGCAAGCAAAGCTGGGTTGCGAAGATTCACATTTGTGACAAGCGTTCCAACCTTGATTCTGTTGGTGCGCTGTGCAATCGCCGCAAGCAGCGTCCAGCACTCTAATCCATGAGCGTTCTTTGTCCAAAAGGGTGAGAGGTGATCGTACGCCCATATGCTATCGTACCCTAACCGTTCGCAAGTTTGGGCGATCTCAGCAAGCTTCTCGAAGTCACCGATTTCTTGAGGAAGTTGACATCCGATCTTTATGTTCACCAATATCGTAAGCACCAATGGTTAGGCATTCTTTCAGCTTTGGTCTATCTTTGCAGACCGCGTCGTCTGGGCGTGTAGATTGCGAACACGCCTTTCCACATTCCATCGTAGGCTCTGCTCATGGTTTCGATGAAACGCTTACTGTTGGTCCAGAAACCCACATCAGCTCCAACATCGGGGCTGTTGTCGTCTGGCAATCTCTCATAGAGCATAAGCTCACGCTGGTCGACAATGATTATCCCTGCAGGGCCAAGAGCCTCAGAATAACGAAGTTCCGAGACGGGAACTAGTTTGCGGGCTCCTTCAGTGTTCTCACTCGTAATTGGAGCGATTATGCGTATTTTGGTTCCACGACCTTTTGCTGCTTTCAGCTGTGGCATGTGGAAATCGGCGAAGGCTTGCAGTCCTCGCATCGTCGTCCAAATCTCTAAGCTTTGTATCGAAGACTCGATCATCTCATTGATCCTGCCGCTCACCTCAACTCTACCCTTGAATATTCTGAGATCGTCCGGAGGTATGCCCTTCCTCAGAGCCTCAATGCGACCTTCTGCAGGTGTTGCGGAGTTCCACATCTCCTCGAAATATGCTTGGAGGTTCCTCACAAAAGCCCGGCTGTTGATCCAAAGCGCTACTTCTTCACTTGTTCTCTGTGTTTCGCCAGCTGTTGTAATTTCGAAAAGGGCTTCGTTGTCGTCAATGATCGAGACTCGTGGGATAGGCTTCGCTTTAAGATCAAGATGTCGAACCTCTATCAGCTCACGCAGTTTCTCGCTGATCTCAAGGTTCGCCTGAGTAATGGCTGTGATGACTCTCACGCGCAAACCTATCTTGACGCCTTGAGAAAGCATATCAAACAATCCAGAAGTGTCTGCGCGCACTACTTCCGATGAAGAGCGCACTGTGAGGACGGATTTCCTGGCTAGTGCGCACATGCTCTGAAGTCGCTGCTCAATCCTAATCCTTCCCTCAACCACCTGAAACCGTTCCACTTCATGCGCGACCGGCTCAACCTTTACACCCTCAAACTGCCGGCGGAGATTCTCTCCCCGTTGCTCAAGAATCCTCAGCCTTGCCTTTCTCTCATCAATCAGAACTTGAAGGCACTTGTCGAAAGGAACCGATTGAAACCGGACGGGTCTTTCAAAAGTCGCTTCCACAAGTCCGCGGCGCTGTAGGTTTCGGATCGTTCGGTAGGTTTCGGTGCGGTTGATTTGGACCGCGCGGGCAACGTCGCTCGCCTTGGACGGACCGGTCTTGGCTAGGAAGACGAGTACTCGGGCTTCGTTTCGGGTTAGGCCATATTCCTGTAACTCCGCGACAATGTCATTGATTGCTTGGACCTGCATTGAACTGGAATGACTCGTAGAGGGCGCCTCTGAGGGTCGGTGTCTGATACGGAAGCGACATGGCTCAATATAAACAAGGATTCGGTCCTACGTACTGTCAGCGTCTGAGTTCTGGTTCGAAAAGGGTATTCTTTAACCGCGTTAACATCTGATTCCAATTTGGTGCTCGCTTGCCAATTGTCGATGTTGGAGCAGCAGACTGGGACCGGGTCGTCGGTCAGTCAGAGAAACCAGTCGCTGTGGAATTTTGGGCGCCCTGGTGTCCTTGGTGCCGAAAGCTCATGCCCGACTTTGACGCGCTTTCAACGGAATACGAAGGTAGACTCACGATGCTTAAGCTCAACACTCAGGACCATCCGGACATTGCGGAGCGCTATGGCGTGATGGGTCTGCCCACGATCAAGATGTTCTGTCAGGGGCGTCCAATCGGGGAGGTGATCGGTTACATGCCGAAACCTAGGCTCAAGACTGAGCTCGACAGGTTAATGCAAAATCACAGGGAATGTCTACAGAGTAGCTCGCCAATGCCCACGTAAGTTCCAGCAGCGTCATGCGATGCCTGTTCTGACTCTAGTGTAAGTTCTCTCCGCACCGTACGGCTTGAAAGCCGTTCCCTCGCCGGCATAGAACTTGAGGAACCACTCGACCCAGTGAAGTCGGAGGGACTGCATGAACACGAACGCTGTTTCCAAGATCAATATCAGCACCGTTGTCAAGGCGGCGAAGAGGATCCACCCTACCGCGCTTCCGAGCGGGTTGCCCCAAGCTGTGAAAAACATGAGAACTCCAAGAAAGAGTCGAAGGAATACATCATCGATCAGTTTCATTGCGAGAATTCGCACATATGAAATCGTATGGGACAATGTTGCCAGCATAGACTCGAAGGCATGCATAAGCCCCATCGGTCCCTCGGCCCAGAATTTCAGGGCCAGCATGGCGATCAGTGGGATCCCGATTCTTATGAAGATGTCCGTGGAATTCCGGGGGTCGAAGAGATAGTTCGGGAACCTGAGACCATATTGAAGCAGTGTAAAACCAAACGCACAATAGAACCAGAGCCAGACAAGCGGACCGGAGACGAGTTCGCGGTACTCTTTCACATAGAGCTTGTTGAAAATGTCCAACAAGAGACCAGAAATTATGTGGATCACGCCGATGGTAATGGATACCCTGAGCATGAGCGTGATGTTTTCAAATGGTTCGAACCATAGTGGTCCGGGTAGTCCGGTGATCATCTTGAACCATTCGACGTTTCCGAAGACAGTCCCATACAGAAACCCGACCACAAACGCTGAAGCTCCGCTCAGTATCAGCAATGCTGAACCTTGGATTACCATGCTGAATACGCTACCAAGGCCTCCGTACGCGTTGTCGGATATGACGAGGCCTCGCTTCTTTTGGATGTAGAAGATGCTGGAAACTATCATTACAACGAGTCCGTTTCCGACGTCACCGAACATGAATCCGAAGAAGAGCGGATATGTAACAAGCCAAAGAACGGTCGGATCAACCTCGTCGCTCTTCGGAACGCCGAACCCCATGGTCAGTTTTTCGAATATGCTTAGAACTGGGATCTTGGGGTTTTGCAATCGAGTTGGGGCATTCCTACTTGCCCAATCCCTCACGATGACCTCGTCAGCGCAGATTTTCTTCAATTCAGACCTGATCATGCCGACTTTAGAGGATGGCATCCATCCTTCGATCATGTAAGTGGTTTCGGTTTTGCCGCAGTATCCTTTCGCTTGTTCGAAAGCGCGTTCTGCTCCCACGACTTCACGTTGAACGAGTAAGTATTCACCATGGGCGCTCGTGATCTCACTGAGCTGGTTCTTGAGCTGTTTCAGGCGTCTCTTGGATTCCTCGATCCTACTCGTCGCTTCGTAGGATAGTCGCTTGCTCCTGACAACCGCCTTCAGTTTCAAGCCCAATGTCTGGGTGATGGCGTCAGCGATCGCGGATTCGTCGCGCTTCGTCGAGAGGATACTGGCCACGTTATTTGAAATGTCTTTGACAACCGCGTCCTCCATTGCCTTGGCCTGAATTAGTTCACTGAGTGGTTCCGCGAATTTTATTTCCGCAGGTTTCAACGTTTGGAAAATTGTGCTGACAATCTCCTCGAGCTTGTGTCTTCCTTCCGGAGAGTTGACGTTCTCGATCTTAGCAATTTCCTCGATGCTTTGCTCTAACTGGTGCTCGGCATAGGAGATCAGAGATTCAAGCGCTTGTGCTTCGTTGCTTGCTGAGGTTACTTGCTGTTCGATTTCGGCTACTCGTTTCTCGATCTCCTCGATTTGCTGGTCTGGGATGCGCAGGTCGACGAGGACAGGTTTTGCCTGAAGCGAGTTGATTCCTAGAGCTGAGATTACAGAGGTGATCTTGGATTCAATGGTCGTGAGGCGATAGAGCCGGTCAGAGACCGTTGTGGGGGTGACTCCGCCACCATATCCTTTGATCATTTCCTTTACGTCGAGCAGCTCAATCGCATTCTGTTCACGCAGATAGAGCATGACGTCGTCGAATCGTTTCTGGGGAGCTATTATTTCGACTCGTCGCATTTTGGTTGGTAGCAGCAATTGTCCGAATCTCCTGGCTTGGCTTCTTAGGTTCTCAGAACGCTTCTTGTGCTTCCCTCTCACGTGATCTGCGTGGTTTCTGCTTCTGGGTTAATAGTCGTTTAAGTCTGTCCGTGATGATATCGTAAATGGCTGGCAGTTCCCAACCTTCTTCTGAGTAGGTGTGTAAGTCCTTGGTGGTTCTGATCTGGACGTTCACTTCATAGCGCCTCCGCTCTTTGCCGGGCTTGGTGGATTTGGATTTTATCACCGATCTGGCTTCGATTATGTCTGGAAAAACCCGGTGCAGTTGATTAATTGTTCGTTTGAATTTCGCCTTCGTCGCTTCAGCCTCGAACGGGTCTTCAGGAAGGCCCACCATGAAGATCGGGAGCTCGCTTTCTGGTTCAGTCCCAGCGAGTAAGGTCATGAAGTCTCTATGAGTTGCTATTCCTTGGAGCTCCTCCCATTGAGTGACCAAAATGTAGGTTCGGGTGCCGCTCAATATCAAGTCCAAAGCCCGCTCTGCACTCGTGTCTGCCGGACAGGTCAACGGGTTGCTCTCCATCGCGTCGCCAACTGGAAAATCGAACGCGCGGCGCGTCTCGGCTTGCATTGATTTACTGCCGACTCTCTCCGACGGAGCAATATGTGAGACTATGTCTGTGGATGTGATAATTCCTTCCAGACGTCGATTGCCTGCTACAGGTAGGTGATCAATTCGCTTCCTGATCATCAAGTCACGAGCCTTGGCGATTGAAGTGTCCTTTTCGATAGTAATTGGACTCTTGGTCGCGAGGGACGTGATCCTCAATTCTCCGCCGATTTTTCCCTTCAGTCTATCGAGGATCGTTATGCAATTCACTTGGCCTACCATTTTGCGGCCGTCTGAGATCGGGACGGCTCTGATCCGGTAGTCCGCCATTAGCCTTGCAGCTTCGCCGACTAAGGACTCTTTGTTTAAGATAGGAACGTAAGACATGATAGCGCTCGGCTTTGTTGCCTCAATGTTGGTTGTCTTCAAGACGTCTCTAGCAGAAATCATTCCACATCGAGTGCCTTCGGGAAGGAAAACCTCGTAGATTCCTCTCTCTCTGAGCAACCCGATGATCTTGGGAAGACTGTCTGCAGGTGATTCGACTAAGCTTGAGAGGAAGGCGTCTACTGGTTGGTTTCTAAGCTCCTCTACGTACTTCGGCAAACTTGCAAGCGACAAGAGGAGTTACTCATCCTAAGATGTGAGTTGCGTTACAGTCGGTTGTACAAAACCATGGTCTCTCAAATAAGTACCATAGTAAACCAAAGCCCAGAGAGCGCGCGCAGCACGTTCAGGTACCTCATACGCCGGTACACCTCTCTTCTCAAAGGCCGCCCTCATAGTTGTAGCCATCTCGGTTCCGCCCACATCACACACTGTGACCGGCTTCTTGTATTTCTGAACGGTTCTGGTTATCATTTCTACAGCGTCATCCAGGATCGTTGGCGAGTGATGGGACGCGATTACGATCGCTCCCCCTATCTCCGGGTCTTCCAGAATAATGGATAGTGCCAGTTCGAACATTTTGCCATTCGCCTCCGCGGTGAGATCAAGCGGGTTGCATCCGGACAGAACAGGCAAAAGCAGCTTCTTCGACTTGTAGTCGGAAATCTTGGACAAGAGTCCATCAGGGAACCTGCTGACGGTCAGTCCAGACTCCTCTAGGGCATCCGCCGCCATTATGCCTGGTCCACCAGCATTCGTCAAGACCGCTGCATTCTTGGAATACCCGGGTGGCTGGAGAGCAAAGGCGCGTCCGAAGTCGAACAGTTCCTCCACATCACGAGCTCTAACAATCCCACACTGTTTGAAGACGCCTTCGTAAATCTGGTCGCTCCCAGCAAGGGCTGCCGTATGGGATGCCGCCGCTCTCCTCCCTGCCTCAGTTCTGCCAGATTTCATGGCAACTATGGGTTTCTTCTTGACTGCCTCTCTTGCCCTGTTAAGGAAATCTCTGCCTCTGGCAAGCCCTTCGACATAGATTAGAATGACATTGGTCTTGTTGTCGTTCGCGAAGTACTCGAGGAATTCGTCCTCCGTCACATCGCATCTGTTACCATAACTGACGAAGGCTCTGATCCCCATCCAGTGTCCAGCCATATAGTCGAGTGCTGATGCTCCGAAAGCTCCGCTTTGTGTCAGGAGGGATATTGAGCCGGGTCGAGGTCTTGGTGTGGCGACAACCTCGCGGCCGTCAGAAAGGAATTTGGTTTCGGGGAGGAAGAGAGTGTCCATGCCCGTGTAGGCATCATAAATTCCGAGGCAGTTAGGGCCGATAGTGTTGACATCATGTCTTTTCCCAGCTTCTACCAATCTGTTCTCAAGATCTCGATTTCCAATCTCCGCGAACCCCGATGAAATCACAATCGCGGCTTTCGTCCCAGCTTTGCCTGCTTCTTCGATTACCTCGGGAACTTTCGCGGCTGGTATCGCGATAACTATGGTCTCAACTTGGTCCGGGATTGCTGAGAGTGATGCATAGCACTTCTGCCCAAAGATTTCGTCATGTTTGGGGTTGACGAGGTAGACCTCGCCCTTGAACAGGCCTCTCTTATGATTGGTGACCATGTTTTCCGCAATTACGTAGCCGATTCTCTGAGGTGTCGCGGATGCACCTACAATGGCTAGTGATTTTGGTTCAAAGAATGGTCTTAGGCTACGACCTTCTTTAGGTATTGAACGTCTCCCCCGCTCTTCCGCTCTTTCCAGAATTGACAGACATCGCTGTTGCTTTCAAGATAGCGGTTCATGGCCACCTCGGATACCATTTGAGCGGAGCGGGATATCTGTGACAAGTTCCAGACGACTCCACGCAGTGCCAGCGCGACCTTACGGTCATGAACGGATGAGACAACGAGTTCTGTAAGACTCTTCTCCGTGTCCTCAACGTGCTCGGATCGGTCAACTATGCGATTAGCCAAGTCAACGTCCAACATGCTGAAAGAGTCCATGGCCCCTTTGGAGATTCCTAGGATCTCTACGCCGAACTTACAGATCTCATCGATCACTGAAGAGTATTGAGTATACTTCTCGTCAGCCATCGATATTATCTGGTTGGCTATTGCTTCACTACAGTCGGCGATCTCTTCAAGGTACTTCGAGACTGCGCGATAGCCCACCGCATGGGTTGCGGATTCTATTCCAACATGGCGTGAGAGAGGTATCTTTGAGATTGCTCTGAAGATTTGACGAAGTATCAGCCAATAGAGTCGGTCCGCTTCGTTCTCAAGCTCCAGAACCTCCAATGCAAGAGAGAACCTCCGATCCATCAGAGCTTGAATTGCGGTTTCCAACATTGAAACGGCCACTTTGTGGAGGCGTGCGAGTAGTCCTGTGATTGGGTACTTCGATGGATCGAGGAAGCATTGGATCACTGCCTCCTGCTGCGTTTGCTCGACAATTCCTAATCCGCTTAGTCTGCGTGTTGCGCCGCGGATTTCGCCTAGCTGGTCAGCGGTTAGTTCTGTTGTAGAGGATATGATGATCGTATCGCGGCCGAGTATGTAGTTTCCAGTAATCATGCGAGCTAAGAGTTCTCGATCCTTGCAAATGTCCGCGTTAATCTTGCAGACGGTCATCTCCTCGGATTCCATTTCGCTTCCGGGGGTTACTATTAGTTCGCCGAATTCTGAGAGTCGAAGGGTGACAACGCCGCCCTGTTTCAAACCGACCTGTCTAACCCAGTCCCTTGGTAGAGAGACCGTGAGCGTGGAATGGCCCACTCGCTGGACCTTTCTTATCTCCAACAATCTTTCACTCTTTGATCAGATGCTCTTTGATTGTGCGTAGACCAAAGCTAGGTTCGGTGGTAGTGACCAGTTATATATTTCGCCGCGATTCTATATAGAGAAAGGTCCAATCGAGACGTTGCCCACCGAGTGTATGGAGAACGTGCGAGCAACCTATTTCAAGAAAGTGCAGTACTTTCGGGCGCCGTCGACGGAAGCTGCATTCGAACTCTTGTTATCACGCATTCATCTCCTCCCTCAATCAAGAGCGAGCTACTGCACATTGGGCAGATCAGAGGTGGAAGACCGAAATGGTAGGCGTCGCCTTCCGGGTTGAACTCGCCTTGATATCCACAGTTACCGCAGCGGATCTTCCCTGCGCTTTCTTCAATGATTAGTTCGGATCCTTCTAAGACAGTGCCTTTGGAGAGGACGCCGTAACAGAACCTCACTTGATCTGTTGATAGCGCTCTCAGCTTTCCTATCCTCAGATGGACCTCCAAAACCTGCTTGGCATCCTCTTTCCTGACCAGGTCGAAGAGTGCTTCCACAATCCAAGAGGTCATAGTGAATTCATGCATGCATGGCCCTTCTAAGAAGCTCTCAAAGCCAGGGCTTCAATCACGTCACCCACGCCAGCTCCGGTTTTGCAGCTTGTACTCACGGCGATGGCCTTTGAGTTGAGCTTGGCGATATCTGTCATGAGTTTCTTGGGGTCGACTTCCATCGCTCGCGCCAAGTCGACTTTGTTTATTGCAACTACGTCAGCGTCGAGGAACATCATCGGATGTTTCATGACCATGTAAGGTCCCTCAGTGACGCTAATCACGACAAGGCGTTTCTCAGAACCCAACGGAAACTCGGCTGGGCAGATTAGGTTGCCCACGTTCTCAATGAAAATCAAGTCCAGCTGGTCTAGTGGCATTCGGTTCAATGCCTTCCTGATGAGGTTCGCGTCTAGGTGGCACTCTTTGCCAGTGTTGACCTGAATGGTCGGCACGCCTTCTGAGGCAATGAGGTCGGAATCGATGGTTGTTGTGACGTCACCTTCGATGACCGCTATCCGGAACTTGCTCTTGAGTCGCTGGATCATCGCCTTTACGAGAGAGGTCTTGCCGGAACCGACCGAGCCCATGACATCAATCGCAAGAATCTTCTTCGATTCTAGCTTCTGTTTGTTCTCCTGCGCGAGGCGTTGGTTTTCTTTGAGAATGTTAACTTCGAGTTCGATATCAAAAACCTCACCTTCAGATGACGTTACGACTTCCACAGGTTTCGTCAATTTTCCTCGACTAGGTTACTTGTATCCTCTTGCGGATGTAATGAACGTGGTTGCCAATTTTCTCCAAACCAGTGCCGAGAACAGGCGTTGTCCGTTCCATTTCTGATAACTGCATCACAAACATATAACCCCCGTCATGAAGAATCTGTCACCGGATAACAGAGGCAAGGTTCCATGTGCCTTAGCTTTCCAGGCAAGATCATCGCGGTCAATGGTGAGTTTGCCTCTGTCGACTATGGCCCGGACGGCATTAGGAAAAACGTCAATATCTCCCTCATCGACGCGCAAGTAGGCACTTACGTTCTCGTGCAAGGTGGGTTCGCGATCAGAGCCCTCTCGAAACAAGAGGCTGAAGAAACATTGGACATTTGGAAGATGATTCGAGAGGAATTCATAGAACCGTCAACAGAGGCCGAAAGTGATTGAGTCCACAGAAGCTGAATGGAGCCATCCTAGCCGCTCGACATAGTTTCATGCCCAACCGGCTAGGCTACTGCGGCCCCGATGAGAATGACGTGCTCCTAGACGCCCTCACCAGCAACAGACCCACAAAGCAGCTCATCAACGCCCTCAAAGGGTTTCAGGCTGCCTATCCATATCTCCGATTCATTGCTCATTCTCAGGGGATTGACGATCCGTTCGACTATCGTGCTGTCGAAGCATACTGGATTGGAAACGACATCCTGCAGAATATTTCTCCAAACGATTTCTACGATCACTTAAGGGAACGGTTTCAGAGAAAATTTCCGAAAGAACACATCAAGCAGCTTCTTCAATCACAGCCTTACGCTGCCTTCCCGCATCATGCACTTCATGTCTTCAATGCTTTCTCAACGATGGGAACTGCGCCGGACGCCTTGGCTAGCGCCAGTGGACCAGATGACAAAGTCGGTCAGCTAATGGATAAGTGTCGAATCTCTTGGGGGAAAGTGTTGGGATACGAGAACGGCAATTTGCTTGTTGAGTATGAACCGGTTCTCAGGCGCGAAGGCAAGTTGTCTCTCGGTCAACCTGTGAAGACCGAGGTTGTAGTGGAAGTTCAAGGCCACAGCTTCGTTGGAGCTGTCAGGCCAGGAGATTGGATTTCATTCCACTGGGGTTTCGCATGTACGACCCTCACACATGCGCAGGTGGCAAATCTAAGGAAGTACACTCTTTCCGACATGGCGTTGGCGAACATGGTACCCGTCCCACAATGACGAATGTGAGCTGAGGCATGCAGGTTGAGTCTGCGTAATCCCTGGGCGATCGCGTTCCTAACTGGAATTGGCATTTTCGTCACCTTCGTCTTGCGACTGAATTTGTCACCTGTGGCGCCGGTTCTTGCGAAAGAATTTCACTTGACGGATTTCGAACTGGGGTTGCTGCTGTCGGGCTTTCTTTGGGTCTACACAGTCCTACAACCCGTGGCTGGATGGGCTACAGATCGGTTCGGGGCGAAGTTCAGCATGCTTCTTGGTATACTGGCCACTTCGATCCTTACGATAATAACAGGATTCGCGAACTCGTTTTCCGCTCTCATCTCACTGCGTGTTGCGCTTGGGGTAACTCAGGCTCCGAACTTTGTTTCGGGAGCGAAAGTAACGTCCTCCACTTGGTTTAGTAAAGAGCAGCGGGGCAGAGCCACCTCCATCTGGATTTCAGGAGGACGATTGGGACCGGTTTTCGCGTTTCCAATCGCGGCCTGGCTTGCTGTCAGTTTCGGTTGGCAGTGGGTGTTCTTCGTCACAGGCCTACTCGGCTTTATTTGGTGTGCAGCATGGTTCTTCGGATTCCGAGACGCTCCGCAAAGCGAGAAACTTGAGCAAGAACATGGACCTCAGCCAAGGATGCGGATTCGCGAAAGTCTCCCAGTTGTGCTCAGTCCACTCGGATTGGGGCTGGCGATCGCAAGTTTCGGTCAAGGCTATGTGGCCTACTACCTGAACCTGTGGTTACCGACTTACTTGGTGCGACAGCAGGGATTCAAGATTCTAAACGCGGGGATATTCGCGACTCTTCCACTCGTGGCAGCAGTTGTCACGCTGATCTTGGTTGGAGGTTTTCTATCGGACTACCTCGTCAGGAAAGGAGCCTCACCTATTGGTCTCCGTCGCAAGCTCTTCTCGGTGGGAATGACGAGCGCGGCTATCATGCTTGTCGCGACTGCTTACGCTCCGGATCCATATTCGGCAATAGCTGCGCTGAGTCTGGCAGGGGCTGCTCTGGGTTTCTCGACGCCCTCGCTGTGGGTAGCTTTAGTGGAGGCAACACCGAAGGAACTTACTGGTACTATGGGGGGAGTTCAGAACTTCGGAGGCAATGTTGCGGGAATCGTGGTTGCAGTCTTGACCGGCTACATCTTAGATGTCACGAAAAGCTTCTTTCTTGCATTGCTGGCGGGAAGTGGGGCTGCGTTGCTGGGCGCGGTCGCGGCAGCGTTATTGGTGAAACCACGGACACAAGAAGTTACTTCCTAGGATCGTTGCCGCAGGGCGTGGTTACGGGTCAATACAATACATAGAGTACCAACAGAACCGCTATCAGTAATTACCTTCGTTGTTTTCTCGCGGCGGGCGTATGCGTAACCACCAATTAATGGAAATGCTGAAGGACCAACTAGACCACGAAGAACATGAGACAGAAGTCTATGCGCGGAAGATCCGCGAAACAAAGCACAGCGTGGCCAAACTCGTTTACGCGAAACTAATGCGGGACTCAATGCAACACGCTGACGTTCTCAACTGCGCGATAAGCTACTTGGCAACCAGTCAATACGAGGTCCTGGCACCGGTCAAGGAAACTCGAGAAGAGATGTTGCGGCTGATGGACATGGAGGAGAAAGCGTTGCGACTCTTTTCCGCGGCTTCAAACCAGATTCGAGACCCGCACCTGAAGTTATTATTGACAATGCTCGCCTTCGACGAGGAGCAGCACTATGCCCTGTTAAGGTATGTTTTGGAGAATTTCATAGAAAAGAAGGAGGTCATCAAGGCGTGACTCAAACAGTTGTCGTAGCCCAACCTCGTGCGTTTGTGAAGATTCTCGAAGAGCGATGCAAAGCATGCGAGCTTTGTGTTGTGTCATGTCCGCAGGGTAACTTGAAGATCTCAAGCAAGCTCAATCATGCAGGCTTCCATCCCGCGGAATTCGCGTACCAAGGGACCAAAGGAGAATGCACTGGCTGCGCGATCTGTTACTGGGTTTGCCCAGATTTCGCGATTAGTGAGATCCAGGTGAAGGGATAGATGCCCAAACAACACGTGTATCTGAAGGGGAATGAAGCCGTAGCCTACGGCGCACTAGAAGCAGGCCTGAACGCGTACTTTGCATATCCGATAACCCCATCCAGTGAAATCCCAGAAACACTTGCGAAGGAATTCGGGAACAAGGAATATCCCGAGTACAAGTTCTTCTTGCAAGCCGCCAGCGAGCTTGAAGCAATAAACATGGTTCTGGGCGCCGCATCTGGCGGTGCCCGTGCGATGACCGCCACGTCTAGCCCCGGATTCAGTTTGAAACAGGAGGCTCTCTCGTACGCGGCAGGCATGGAACTGCCGTTCTTGATTGTTGATATCTGCCGCGCTGGTCCGGGCTTGGGGAACCTTGGCCCCGAGCAGAGTGACTACTTCCAATCGACAAAGGGAGGCGGCCATGGCAATTACCACCTCATAGTCTTGGCGCCAGCTTCAGTTCAGGAGATGGCTCTATTCCCGAGAATAGGCTTCGATCTGGCTTTCAAGTATAGGAACCCCGCGCTGATACTCGGCGATTCATTCATCGGCCAACTGAAGGAAGATGTAGAGTTCCCTGAGTTCGAGCCGCAAAGGTACGATGTGTCTTCATGGGCAACGACGGGGGCCAAAAACAGGCCGCCGCACGTGTTGAACTCATTGGAACTGGACTATCAAAAACACTACAAACATGTCGGCAAGATCTTCGAGAAGTACAAGCAAGTCGAGGCCAACGAGGTTCTGTACGAGGCATATCATACAGAAGATGCCGAGACGGTTATTGTCGCTTTTGGGATCGCGGCACGTATAGCGAAAGGCGTCGTCAACAATCTACGCAAGAAAGGCATCAAGGTCGGCCTACTTAGACCAATAACTCTCTGGCCGTTCCCGAAGAAGCCGTTGAGGAAACTCGCTTCGGAGGGAAAACGGTTCCTCGTGGTGGAATTGAACACGGGCCAGATGCTCCAAGACGTGAAGCTCGCGACTGGTGATAGCGTGACCGTTGACTTCTTGGGAAGATGGGGCGGCGTCGTTCCAACCGAATCCGAAATGGAAAGCAAACTGCGAAGACTGGAGATGGTTGCAGTATGAGTCAAACAACGCTGAAAGTCAAAGTCGGAAAGCTCCTGTCACTCACGGACAATCCCACTCACTACTGCGCAGGCTGCGAACACGGCACCTTAACGAGACTAATCGCTTCCGCAATGGATGAGCTCGGAATACGCGAGAAGACCGTGATGATTGATTCCGTTGGGTGTAGCGTTCTCGCATACAACTACTTCAACTGCGACCACATTGTCGCAGCTCACGGCAGAGCGCCTGCAGTGGCGACCGGTCTGAAGAGAGTAAGACCCGATCTTATGGTATTCACGGTTCAAGGCGATGGTGATGCAGCCTCAATCGGCCTGCTAGAGCTGATCTACGCGGCGCAGAGGGGCACTCCGATTACTGTGTTCCTCGTCAATAACAGCATTTATGGAATGACTGGAGGCCAAATGGCACCGACAACGTTGGCGGGCCAAGTCACGACAACGACACCCTACGGCAGAGACCCAGTCCTTACAGGGACCGAGCTGGACGCCTCCAAGATGCTCAGCGGTATCGAGGGAGCAGCGTACGTGAAACGGGCCAGTTTGGTTGTGACCGAGCTTGAGAGTCAACGAGGCAAACTCTACACGATCAAGAACATACTCGACGCGAAGAAGTCGGTTGAGAACGCTTTCAAAGTTCAAGCTCTCGGCGGGTTCACCTTTGTGGAGTTCCTCAGCACCTGCTCGATAAACTGGAAGATGTCCATCCTAGAATCGAAGCGCTACGTGCAAGAGCACACAATGAAGAAGTTCCCGCTGGGTCTCTACAGAGACACCTTTGGAGTTGAGAAGAAATGAGCAAGGTCAAAGTCCTGGCTGCGGGACACGGTGGCCAAGGGGTCCTCTTACTAGGCGATTATATCGCATACGCCGCCATGCTCCAAGGAAAGCATGTTGCATACACACCATCGTACGGTCCCGAGACGAGGGGAGGCAAGGCGAAATGCTACGTTGTCATCTCAGATGAGGAAATCGACAATCCAATCGCGGAAGTACCAGACGTTGAGCTTATCATGAATCAGCCTTCGCTGGATTACCTGAACGATCTTAGGCCCAACGGGCTGGTCATCTATAATACGACACTAATCGATACCGGGATCGACCGCGAGGATGTCAAGCAATTTGGGATTCCGGCAACCGAAATAGCGGAAGGCCTGAGGCGCGAGTTGTCATCTGGTCAGGTGCAGGACATGAAGATGTTCGCTAATTCGGTGATGTTCGGTGCATTTCTGGAGCTCTGCGCTCCACAAATCAAGGAAGAGCAGATCAAAGAATCGCTGAAGTACTTCCTTGCAGGCAAGAAAGAATCGCTTATCCCGCTGAACTTCTTGGCCCTAATGAAGGGTAAAGAGTACGTTCGCGCTCATCCGATTCCAGAACACAAGTCACTCTCACCCTTCCACTGTATCCCAAGCTGGGCAGCACAGTAAGTCGACTCAGCCACACCAGTAACCCAAGTACCCAAGCTTCCTTGTTAAATCATCCTCAGTCTCATGACTCAGACAATTCGGGCAGAGGTATCCTCTCCCAGTTTGCGCCTGCTTCGTAGAGAGTTCGTGGTCGCTGTACCAAAATTTCTTCTCGCAACCTAGGCATTTCCTTTCAGTCGTTAGAAATGTGATCCCGATTTGCTGTGATCTCTCTCCGCCAATTTGCCTCGCTAATTGCTCGTTGATACCGAGAGCTAGGCACTGTTTGGGTTCTTCTGATGGAAATCCCAAGTCGCTGATGAGGAGTCTGTCGTCTTGCATAACCCATACGTCAAATCTCCCATGAAGAACACACTTGCGATCGTCGTTCTTCGCCGAGGAGCCTTCAAGCCCGAGGAGACATCTTCCGTCGGTTGCGTAGCAACCTCCTCCTCGAACGAAATTCAAACACAAAGCAATGTATCTCCTCGCAATCGCCGTAACTTTATCGTTTCTGGGGTCGCAGCCGTATCATTCCTTCGAATTCATGAGATTAGAAGTATTCCCTGAGGTTCCGCATGTGCTTATGATCCTCGAATTGCTGTATGCCATTTGGTATACGGTATTACTTCTCGAAATTGTCCAACCCTAAACGTATTACACCCATGCTGTCGTTGAGCTGCTTTCCACAACTGAGCAGACGTTAGAAAGGTTATACCACGCGCAGAATCATCGGAGCAAGACCAAGCGGGATAAGCGAGATGGTAACGCTTTCCGACAGGGTTACCGCACTCCACATCTCACCCATCCGCCGCGTCTCAAGCCTTTTAGCAGAAGCGAACCACCGAAAGGAAATAATTTCCTTCGGAGGCGGCGCCCCAAGCCTGCCTCCTCCAGCGGAAATTTCCGCTGAGATTGTAAAACGGATGTCGGAGAACCCCCAAGGTAGTAGCATGTACACTGGAACTCGTGGCTTCCTCGAACTGAGGAAACTGATTGCAGAGGACTGGGCGCGGAATCAAGGAGAAGTGTACGATCCAGAGAAAGAAGTGATCTTGACAGACGGGGCGACAGAGGGGATCTTCTGCGCCTTCATGTCTATTTTCAACAAGAACGACGAAGTGATCGTAGCGGATCCCACTTACCTAGGCTACCTGGAGTCTGCACAACTCGCTGGCGCTCGTTTTGTAAAACTTCCTGTGAATGTTGAAGACGGCTATCAACCCAATCTGGAACTACTAAAATCACTCATAACGCGAAGGACAAAAGCAGTAGTTCTACTCAGTCCTGACAACCCGACGGGAAGGATCGTGCGAGAAGATTTCGTCAAAGGTCTAATGGACCTAGCCGCGGATCATGGGCTCTGGGTAGTGAACGACGCTACCTACCGCGATATTGTTTATGGGGCGAATACTCAACCCAAGATCACGACCTATCCTGGTGCACACGAGGACGTGATTTCGGTTGGCAGCTTCTCGAAGGAGGCGTCAATTCCAGGTCTCCGTTTGGGCTACGCGCTTGGACCGAAAGAGGTCATAGATGCGATGGAGAAGGTGAAGCAGTACACAAGCCTCGCGTCTAACACCATCAGCCAGCACGCGATGGTCCGCTTCCTAAGTGGAGATATCAAGGAGCGTTATCTTCGTGATTTAGTCGTGCCAACGTATCTAAGACGGAGAGATTTCATGGAGAAGTGCATCAGAGAGCAACTGCCCGACGCAAAGACAGCAAGACCGGATGGTGCCTTCTACTTCTTCGTGGACATCAGGCGATACCTAGCAGCGATGGATAGAGATGACCAGGAGTTCTGCAACCGTCTACTGTACCGGAAGAGCGTTGTAGCAATACCTGGCTCGTTCTTCGGTCAGAAGGGTGCCGGCCATATCAGAATGACCTTCGTGAGCGAACCCGAGGAACGGATTGAATTGGGCATCAGACAGATGGCTGAGTACGTTTTCTCCTTTGCATTTTCAGTAAGTGCTTGAGTATTTATCGGAAAACTCTACAACATGACTTGACATAGGTGATACAATCTCTATAGGCCAAATTCAGTAAGTGTAGACTCTGGGAAACAATACTGAACCCTATATGCTAGTGCTTAGACTATATTTATTCCGTGCAACCGAATGGAAAACCGAATGGAAGCCAGAAAGGTCCAGAGGGTTGGATATTCTACCTTAACGGTCTCCCTCCCCAGAGACTGGGTTGAAGACGTCAAACTCAAAGCAGGCGACATTGTTTCAATCAAGCGTGAAGACGACGGCACCCTGAAGCTCATCCCAGGCACGGAGCACAAGCGAGAGGAGGTTAAGAACTGCGTTGTCAACGCAGACCTCTGCAATTCCAATAACCTTCTCACTCGTGTGATAACCGCAAACTACATTCTCGGCCATGATACCATCCAGGTGCTTGCCAAGGATGAGTTGAAGAAGATACACTTGGAAGAGATCCGCGCCACCACGCAACGTTTGACTGGGCTGAGTATTGTTGAGCAGACGCTTAAGCAGGTCACGCTTCAGAGTTTCGTGGATCCAACCCGCTTTCCGATCTATGGTCTCATGCGTCGCTTGCACATTATAACATCCTCCATGTTGGATGCCTCCATCAAGGCGTTGGTGGAGAGACGTCCTGAACTTGCCACCGAGGTCGCACACATGGAAGAGGAATCCGACCGGATCTACTGGCTTATAGTTAGGCAGTTGCTTCTGTCGATACGGGATCGAAGCGTAGGCTCCAAGATAGGCATAGAATCACCACTGCACATTCCGGGCAACAGGGTCGTCGCCAAAAGTCTGGAGGAGATGGCGGATTGCGCTGAGAATATTGCTAACGAGGTCCTAGTCCTAAGTGACCGGGAGATTGCTAGCGAAACCATCCTGAATGACATTGCTAAGTTTGCCAACCAGGTTACCAAGATTTCGGAGCATATTCTCAAGGCGCTCCTTACCTCAGAGATTCATCTGGCCAATGAAGGTGTGGAGATGGTGCAGGCAGCCGAGAACGATGAGCGAAAACTGACCCAGAAGGTCCTCAACTATGTGAAAGATGCAACTGTGGCGGCTAGTTTGCGAATAATAGTCTGGAACCTCGGGCAAATCGCCAAATACTGCAGAATGATCGGCGAAGTCACAATCAACCGAATCATGGAAAAACCATCAGAGATCTGCGAGTACTTGCCCCTCCAAGAAGCCAAAGCAGCCTAGTCGCGTAGATCTCCTAGCGCAGTCCTCATTCGCCGAGCATTTTACCGACCATGATAAGGTCTGTGTGAACCTCATAGCCTAGCGCCTTGAAGAACTCGATTGATTTCTGGTTCCATTGGTAAATCTGGGCATTCACCTTTTTCGCGCCTTTTCTGGCAAGGCGCTTCTCGAGCTCACGAATGAGAGCCGTGCCGATCCCCCTTCTTTGTTGGCTGGGTGTCACTGCTAGGTGATTGATCCATCCCCTTCTGCCGTCCCAAGCACCCATAACAACACCCAAGATTATGCCGCCCTCTTCCGCGATCAGAAACAGATCAGGATCTCGCTCCAGTTTGAGCTTGATTCCTTCCAGTTCATCTCCCGGACGAATAATCAGGCCGCTTTCTTTCCAAAGCTTCGCGGCTTCGTCGTAGTCTTTGAGTTTGAATTCGCGAATTCGCATCCAGAGAGACCGATCCTGCGTGGCCAATGTTTGCCTAATTCACAATCGGTTACTATTAGCTTATAGAAGTGCCAGCCACAATTAGCTTGGGTCGGTCGCCGTTGTCTGCACGGTCCGTGGTAGGAATCGTATTCTATGTTCTTGGGTTGGTCGTACTCATATTCGCTGGGCTAAATTTCAACAACCTATTCTTCGCCCAGAAATTGTTGGCGAAATCGGACATACCTACATACAGTCAAATGGTCTTCATACCGATTCTTCTCGGTGTCCTCGTAATTCTTGACGGTTCTTTCATAGCAAACCTGAAACGTGGGAGCAGCGGAGTTCTCTACGCTCTGGGTAATCTTGCTTGGTTGTATGGATTCTACTTGTTGTATCAGAGATTGTCCGTGCCCGTGAACGAAATTGACGCCTATCGAAGTGTCTTCTACTTGACATTCGCAGGCGTCTTGGCCTTCATAATAGGTGCGATTCTAAACGATATCAACAAGAGCTCAAAGTGAAGCCTTCGGATACACCACATGAATGTTCACGGTTCAGATTCGGTCGCCCGCACCACTGTTACC